>Ga0187894_10000200_pt1 | contig 79780 bp, 69 predicted proteins | sample GBC1701081metaG_FD_136650 | JGI IMG/M metagenome (GOLD analysis project Ga0187894, IMG submission 136650) | White microbial mat communities from a lava cave in the Kipuka Kanohina Cave System on the Island of Hawaii, USA - GBC170108-1 metaG ...
ATAAAAAGCCCGTTGCGTTATCCGGGCGGCAAATCCCGCGCCATTCAACAAATACTTCCCTATCTGCCGACGAAATTTTCGGAGTACCGGGAACCCTTCTTAGGCGGCGGATCGTTGTTCGTCTTTTTGAAGCAACAGTATCCTGCGTTGCGCTTCTGGATAAACGATTTGAACTTCGACCTCTACTGTTTTTGGCAATGCGCTCAAGAAGATGCAGAAAACCTGCTCAATGAAATTTGGCGCGTAAAACGCGAACGCCTTGACGGGCGAGCGCTTTTTGAAGAACTCACTTCCCTGAATGTCAATCACTTGTCAGCGTTTGAACGCGCTGTGCGGTTCTTTGTTTTGAATCGCATCAGTTTTTCCGGCACAGTAGACGCTGGAGGCTATTCACAGAAGGCATTTGAGTTGCGCTTTACCGATTCATCTATCGAAAGGGTTGCGGTTTTCGCTGAACTATTGCAGGGAGTTCGCATTACCAATCTCGATTATCGAGTGGTTCTGGAAGAGTCGGGCGAAGCGGTTTTTATCTTCCTTGATCCGCCTTATTTGACTGCCACAAAATCTCGCCTCTACGGGAAACGCGGACATCTGCATACCGAATTTAATCACCAGGAATTTTCGCAAGCCGTTCAAGCGTGTCCGCATCAATGGCTCATCACTTATGACAATTCATCTGAAATCAAGAGCAATTTTGCTTTCGCTAATCTCTACGAGTGGGAATTGCAATATGGCATGAACAACTACAAACAGCCAAATGCAGCAAAAGGCAAAGAACTCTTCATCACCAATTATCCGGTAGAAAAGAGTAAATCCTATGACTCAATGCAAGCCTCTCTGTTCGCCTGATAACAATAAACAGAGATTGATTTCATACCATTGAGGTAATTTTCTTCACATCTTCAACACCACGCGCCCGGTGAGTTTGCCCTGTTTCATCTCGTCAAATATCTCATTGATATTATCCATATTGCGCGTTTCAATCTGGCACTTCACTTTGCCTGCTGCTGCCAGCGCCAGCACTTCGCGCACATCCTGTCGTGTGCCTACCGATGAGGCAATCATTCGCGCTTCCCGCGCCACCATCGCAATTGCTGAATAGGTCAACGGTTCTGCCGGTAAGCCAACGACAACGATTGTCCCGGTCGGGCGCAATATATACAAAGCTGCATCATACGCCGCTTTTGCTGCCGAAGTCACCACCGCGAAATGTGCGCCGCCGAGTTTCTGCACTTGCGGGATTACTTTTTCGGTTGCCGCGTTGATGGTATGCGCTGCGTCGAGTTCTCTGGCAAATTGCAGTTTGTCATCGGCAACGTCAATGGCAATCACTTCCGCACCGAAACTCCGGGCAATCTGTACCGCAAGGTGTCCAAGCCCGCCGATGCCGAAAATCGCTACACGCTGTCCGGGTTCAATTCGCGCTTGCTTCAAGGCGCGATAGACTGTCACGCCGGCGCAAAAGAGCGGTGCAGCTTCTTCACTGGTTAAGGCATCGGGAACCGCGACGACATGGCTGGCTTTCGCTTTCATCATTTCGGCATAACCGCCGTTGACCGTTGCGCCGCTAATGATTTGCCGTGAACAGAGATTTTCGTTTCCTTCGCGGCACATTTCACATTCGCCGCAAGCCCAGTGAATCCACGCCACGCCAACGCGGTCGCCAATGTTGAGATGTTCAACCTCTTCGCCTTTTGCCACCACTCTGCCAACTGCTTCGTGACCTAAAATCAACGGCGTTTTGACGATCTTCAACATCTGCGACCAATCGCCTTCCGCTAAGTGCAGGTCAGAATGGCAGACACCGCAGGCTTCGATTTTCAATAAGACTTCATCACTTGCGGGCGTTGGATTATCCACCTCTTCAACCTGAAGCGGCTTCTTAAATTCGTGAACTACAGCAGCTTTCATAATTCCCCTTATAAGAATGCTTTTTGAGGCAGACGATTATAAACACCATAGGCAGTTTTCAAAAGGCTGGCGAATTGTTTATAGTATTCGTCTCGCTCATTCACTAGCAAAACCCAGTCACAGTGGAACGAATCGAAGGAGGAATTATGCCCTTACGACTGCGCTTTCGCGCTTTATTAACGATTTTCTTAATCACCCTTCTGGCGCTGCCTTATGCTTCCTTTGCTCAGGACGACAAGAAAGAAGAGAAAAAGGACGACAAAAAGGCGGAAGAGAAGAAAGAAGAGTTGCCTTTGAAACCCGAAGGCAAAATCGAATTTACCACCGATGAAGGAACGTGGATGTCATTGGACGTTTCGCCCGATGGACAAACGATTGTCTTTGACCTACTCGGCGACGTTTACATCCTGTCCGGCAATGGCGGCGAAGCCAAACGCATCATCGGCGGTATGGCATTTGAATCACAACCCAAGTGGTCACCCGACGGCAAAAAGATTGCTTTCCTGAGCGACCGTAGCGGTGCGGAAAACGTCTGGGTCTGTAATCCCGATGGCACGGAACCGAAACAAGTAACCAAAGGGCGCGGCACAATGTTTGTCTCGCCGTCGTGGACGCCTGACGGACAATACATTATGGCGTCAAAGTCCGACAGAGGCATCGGCACATTTCATACTTATATGTATCACAAGGACGGCGGCTCCGGCGTCAGCATCGGCACGCCGCCACCACCGCCGCCGGCTTTCGGAACGCCCGCGCCACCGGGACCACAATTCAACCGGATGGGCGCGATTGCTTCGCCGGACGGTCGCTTTATCTACTACGCGCAGCGCGTCGGTCCTTTCAATTACAATGCACAGTTTCCGATGTGGCAGATTGTTCGTTTTGACCGCGACACCAGCGAAACCTCGCCCATCACCAATTCACAAGGCAGCGCCATGCGTCCGTTGCTGTCGCCCGATGGCAAGAAACTGGTCTATGCAACGCGCTACGAAACCAAGACGGCTCTGCGCGTCCGCGACCTCGAAACCAGTCAGGAACGCTGGTTGATAAACAATGTCACCCGCGACGATCAGGAATCACGCGCCACCCGCGACACCTTTCCGGGTTATTGCTTTATGCCCGATGGCAAATCGTTGCTCGTGCTGATTGACGGCAAAATCAAGCGCGTGGATTTCCAGAGCGGACAGGCAACGATTATTCCCTTCACCGCTAAAGTCGAAGCCGAAGTTGCGCCGCGTCTGCATTTCAATTATCGCGTTGACGACAGCCCAATGGTAAAAGCGCGGTTAATCCGTTATCCGGCAATGTCGCCCGATGGCAAGCGCGTCGCCTTTACCGCCTTCAATAAACTCTACGTCATGGATTTGCCCTCCGGCACAGCAAAACGTCTGACCACTGCAACCACCGGCGAATTTATGCCTACCTGGTCGCCGGATGGCAGCCGCATCGCCTTTGTTACGTGGACGAAAGACGGCGGGCATATCTATAGCGTTGCCGCATCGGGCGGAGCGCCGCAACAACTGACGCGGCGGGCGGCGTTCTACTCCTCGCCAGTCTATTCTCCCGACAACTCGAAAATCGTCTTTGTCACCGGGGCGATTGACGACCAATTGTTTGCCGACTTGCGAACCCAACATGAATTTAACTCGCCGGAAGAGGCGTTGCTGCACGGTCACGACCTCAGTGAAATTACCGGCATCAACGGCAGCACCGGGCTTGACTTGCGTTATATCCCAGCTTCGGGCGGCGATTCCACACTCATCGCGCCAACCCAAGGCGGGCGTTTTCCGCATTTCAGCAACGACCCGAATCGCCTCTACCTGACAACCTTTCAAGGTCTGGTTTCGGTTCGTCTGGACGGCTTTGACCGCAAGACTATTTTGAAAGTAACCGGCACAGGCGAGCCGCCCAATCCGTCACCCGCCGATCACATCAAAATATCGCCCGAAGGCAATCAGGCATTTGTCAGTCTGCAAGGCAAACACTATTTGCTAACCATACCTCGCGCCGGCAAAGAGACGGTCAATGTCAGCATCACCGGACCCGCGCCATCGTCGGTGCCGGTGAAGAAGATGTCCGTCGAGGGCGGCGATTACCTCAACTGGTCGCCGGATAGCAAAGCCGTCAGTTGGTCTTGGGGGTCAAAGTTTTATCGGCAGGAGGTTGCCGCCGATAAACCCGAAACCATCGAGGTCAACGTCGAAGCGGCGCGAGCCAAGCCGAAAGGCACAGTCGTGTTGAGCGGCGCAAAAATTATCTCTATGAAAGGCGATGAGATTATCGAGCGCGGCGATATTGTTATCACTGATAACCGCATTACGGCTATCGGCGCAAAAGGCAAAGCGCCAATTCCGGCGGGCGCAAAAACGATTGACGTAACCGGCAAGACCATCATTCCCGGTCTGATTGACGTTCACGCGCATATGTGGCCCCCCCGCGATGTGCATCAATCGCAGGTCTGGCAATACCTGACCAATCTGGCGTTTGGCGTCACCACAACCAGAGACCCGCAAAGCTCAACTACCGATGTTTATGCCTATGCCGATATGGTTGAGACGGGCGATATACTCGGACCGCGAATCTATACGACGGGTCCCGGTGTCTTTTCCGGTTCCGGGCTGGATGACAAAGAGGCGGCGCGTAACTACATCAAACGCTATCGGGAAGCGTATAAGACCGACACCTTGAAACAGTATGTTACCGGCGACCGTCTGGTACGACAGTGGGTGGCGATGGCTTGCAAAGAGTGGAACATCACGCCGACCACCGAAGGCGCTCTCGATATGAAACTCGACTTGACGCAGATGATAGACGGCTATTCCGGCAATGAACACGCGCTGCCGATTCATCCGCTTTATAAAGACGTTACAGAGTTTGTCGCTCGTACCAAGACCTACTATACGCCAACAATTCTGGTGGCTTATGGAGCGCCCTGGACGGAAAATTACTACTTCCAGACTACCGATGTTTTGAACAATGCGAAGTTGCGCCGCTTCATTCCCCGCGAATTGCTGAATACTATGCTGAGAAGACGCGGACAGTGGTTCTTACCCGAAGAATACGGCTTCAAAGGCATCGCCAAAGGCACGGCAGACATCGTGAAAGCCGGCGGGCGCGTTGGTCTTGGCGGACACGGGCAGATGCAGGGCATCGGGTGTCACTGGGAACTGTGGTCAATTCAATCGAACGGAATGTCTACCCATGATGCTTTGCGAGTGGCAACGATATTCGGCGCGGAAGCCATCGGCTTGCAACAAGATGTCGGCTCGCTTGAAATCGGCAAACTGGCGGATTTGGTTATCCTCGACAAAGACCCGCTCGCCGATATTCGCAACACCAATACGATTCGCATGGTGATGAAGAACGGCGAATTATTCGACGGCGATGCACTAGAGCAACTCCATCCGGTGCAGAAGAAACTTGACCAGCAATACTGGTGGGGCACAGAACCGCGTTAAGTAAGAACAGTGTATAGCTGATCTCAACAGGAGTATAATAACGCTAAAGTTGCTATACTCCTTTCTTCTTGACGCAAAATAAACTTACGCAAACATCGCAAACTGACAGTTTTGCATTGATTCATAAAGAGTTTCCGTTTATTTTAGTGCGGTCAACCGGGTATCCACTCAGTTGTAATCACGACGACGGGAGATGATTTATGAAAAAAACTTGCGTAATTCTTGCCCTATCGCTGTTGTTCTCACTTTCTGTTTTCGCCGTTCAGGAAACAAAAACTCCTCCGACAACCAAGAAGGCTGCGCCAAAAGAGCCGGTAGATTGCTCAAAGGTTGACGATGCCGCTTTGGCTGCTAAAGTGAAAGAGAAACTGGCAAATACGCCTTCATTGAAAACCTATTCTCTCAATGTCACGGCTTCCGGCGGCACAGTGACGCTTACCGGAACGGTAAAGACAGGATACAACAAAGGTACTGCTACGCGGCAAGTCAAGCGCGTCCCCTGTGTGCAGAAGGTTGACAATAAAATCACCGTCGAGGCAGCGGCCGCCAAATCATCCAGCGAAAAGAAGAGTTAGCGTTGGCATGAATTTGCTGTAGCCCTTAAATCAGAACTCTCTGTCATCCTCATTGTGCAAATTTTTGCCCTGATATGGAGGGAATATGCAACGCAGTCAATCCCGAAGAAGATGGCTGGCATTGTGCCTATTGCCGGTTCTGCTCGCTGCCTTCACGCCGCGCATCTACGCAGACGATCTGGACAAGATAACCTTTACAGGTGTAGTGCGTGATTCGGCGGGCGCAATTGTTGAGGCGGCTCGCATCAACATTAAAAATGTCGCTACCAGTATTGAGCGTGTGGCGCAAACGGACAATCAGGGACGCTACAAACTGGTGGTTTTGGAGCCGGGCATCTATGAAATTCGCGTCACCGCTTCAGGCTTCAAACCGGAAGAACGCAACAACATAGAAACGACTTCCGGGCGCAAAATCAATCTCGACTTTTCACTTGTACCCGCCACTATCGCTGAACAGGTGCAGATAAGCGAAGCCGCTGCGCCATTGATAGATACGTCGCGCACCGTGGTTGGCGAGACGATAACGCGCCGCGAACTTGAAGGTTTGCCAATCGTTGACCGCGACCCTTTGCAACTTGTCTTTCTCACTGGCGGCGCAACCGAAGCGCCGCTATCAACCGCTGACCTTGCGGATGAAGGGCGCGGCATCTTTTTGCGGCGTTCACCCGAAGAGATTGGTCTATTTTCACTCACCGGAGCGCCCTCAACGTCAAACAACATCACCATTGACGGGCTTGATAATAATGACGACCGGGCAGCGCGGGAACGCCTTACCTTGCCGCCCGACCAAATCGCGGAATTACAAATCATTACCAATCAATACGCCGCGGAATATGGTCGCGCTTCCGGCGGCAGAGTGAATCTGCGAACGCGAGGCGGCACGAAGAGTTATCATGGCGACGCTTATTTTTACTTTGGCGATGAATCGCTCAATGCCAATAGCTACTTCCGCAATGCTCGCGGCTTGAAGCGCGTACCGCAATCCCAGTACCGCGAAGGCGCAACTTTTTCAGGAGCGATTCCCGGGCTCAAACATTTCTTCTTTGCCGGATTTGAACGCCGTGATGTTACCGATTCCGTTGAGGTGAATACTCTCGTCCCAGTGCAACAAAATCCTCGCTTTCTGCTGCCAACGCCGAATGCCCCGGTTGTCCCGGGCGCTCAGGTCGGCTTGCTGTTGGAAGAAGTGTCAACGCCGGAAAGCGTCAATACCGCCAATCTGCGCGTAGATTTCCGTTTCAGCGATTCTTATAATGCCGCTGTCCGATTCGATCTTTCACGCGGCGCGAATAAACGTGGCTTCCCCGGTGGCACACGACTGGCTGATACGGCGTTGATTGCCGGACGCAATTCTTTTTCACTCAGCTATTCGAGCAACTATATCTTCTCAGCAAATCGCATCGGGCAGTTCCGCGTACAAACTTCCCGCCTGACGCCGCGCAGCAAATCGGCTTTGAATGTCGCCGGTGTTGAGATTGAAGACCCCGGCACTATTGTTGCCGGTTCGTATACTGGCAGCGAATCGTCGCCCGCTTTTGCGCGTGAAGAAACCCGCACTCAGCTACAAGCCAATTATTCATTCGCCCGTAATTCGCACCTTATTAAAATCGGTTATGACGGGCAGTTTATTTTTTCAAACTTCGACAATCTCTTTGCCACCTACGGGCAATATACCTTCGACACGGTGACGGATTTTCTGGCAAATCGTCCGAGCCGTTTCATTCAACGATTCGACACTCAAAGCAGTCAGCAGAATATCGTCACGGGGGTTTTCGTTCAGGACGAATGGAAGGTGAAGCCGAATTTCACGGTCTCTTATGGGCTGCGCTACGATAACGAATCCATTCTGAAAGATCGCAGTAACCTTAGCCCACGAGTTTCCTTTGCTTGGGACCCGTTCGCTAATTCCGGTCGTCAGAGTCGCTTTTTTGAGAAAGGCACAACGCTGATTCGCGCTGGGTTCGGGATATTCTTTAATCGCGCTTTGTTGAGGACGCTTGACGATTTTGCGCTTGGCAAATCAACGACAACCGTTGATTCCAAGATCTTCCCGCAGGTACTCAGCCTTGTGCAGTTTCCCAATGCGGTTCAGGACAGAAGCCGTGTTCAGCAATTCGCCCTTGTTGAAACCGATTTCCTGCGCCGCGTCAGTCCCGATCTGGAAATCCCGTATACGATGCAGACCGGGCTTGGCATTGAAAAACAACTGGCAAAGAATCTTCTTGCTACTGCTGATTATATCTTCACGCGAGGCGTACATCTGTGGCGTGAAACGAACATCAATGCGCCGCGATTGCCTGCGGGGGTTAGCAACTTCACCGATTATCTGCTCAGTCGGGATTTCGATAATCGCCCGGTGAACGGCACACGCCCCATCGCTGGAGTGAATGCCGATGTAGTGCGCTTCGATACCGGCGCGAATACCTCAAGCACGTCGGGCGCAATCAGAGTTATCAACGGCGTTCGCATATTAACGCTTGGCGTCAATGCGCCGCGTTCGAGCAACATTCTGGCAGCGACGAGAGCCGTCAAAAATCTGCGCCCTGACCCTTTACTTACCGACGTAGAACTTCTTGAGGCGACCGGCAATTCGTTTTACCACGCTGGTATCTTTTCGGTACGGTATCGGTTGACCAATCGTGCCACCTTCCGGGCAGTTTATACGCTCTCGAAGTTCATTGATGAAGGCACAACCAATACCGCATCGCCGCAGGATTTGGCAGACCGTCGCGCCGAACGCGCCTTGTCACTGCAAGACCAGCGCCATCGCTTCGTCTTTAGCGGCGTCTTTCAGACACCGGGAATCAAGCTCGACCTATCGCCCATCCTGGCTTTCGGTTCCGCCAGACCGTTTAACATCGGCTCCGGCTTTGACCGCAATTTGAACGACATCTCGAACGACAGACCGAATTTTATTCAAAGCATCGGCAGACCCGTGTGGCGTAAACCCGGTGAAGCATTTGCTACAGATGTGCAAAATGCGCTGCGACTCGCGCCGATTGGCTCAAACGGCAATCTGCCGAGAAATTACGGCATCGGTCCCGGCACGTTTACCTTCAATTTGCGAGCCTCGCGTAATTTCTTGTTAAGCGAGCGTTTGAAATTACGAACCGTCGTTGACGCTTTCAATGTGTTGAACCGCACGACCTACAGTTTCGGCGCAGAGTTCATAGACCGCGACGACAGAGATTTTCTGACGCCGAGAAGAACCCAACGCCCGCGTATCGTGCAATTGAGTTTGAAGTTGGATTTTTAGAGTTTCACTTGAATACTGATTCAGCACTCTAAATTTTCCTTGTGCGTTTCAGCAAAAAGATGAGTGTGCTATAGTTCGAGAGAAAGGAATTTGAATATGTCTTCTTCAATTTCTCCCGCAAAAAATTCTCTTACTACGTTGCGCTGGAAATCGGCAGACCTCGAACTTCTGCCCGAAGACGGCAAGCGGTACGAGATTATTGATGGAGAATTGTTCCTGTCTAGACAACCTGACTGGCATCATCAAAAAGCTTGTGGGCAGGCTTATCTCCTACTTCAAAGCTGGAGTAAACTAACTGGAGAGGGACAAGCCAATCTCGCGCCCGGATTGATTTTTGCGGATGATGACGATGTTGCGCCCGATGTTATTTGGATTAGTAACGAACGGTTGGCGGTTGCGCTTGAAAAGGACGGCAAGTTGCATTATGCTCCGGAACTGGTGATTGAGGTGCTTTCCTTTACCGGAAACAATGAAAAGCGTGACCGGGAAGCGAAACTCAAACTCTATTCGCGCCGCGATGTTGTGGCATACTGGCTGCTTAATTGGCGCAAAAAAGAGGTTGAAATTTATCGTCGGAAACGCGGCAAACTTACTCTCATTGTGACACTCACCGCAAAACAGACAGTTACGACTCCGCTCTTAAAGGGCTTTTCGTGCAAGGTCGCCGATCTCTTTGAATAGCTCGCTGTTTATCTCTTCATTCGCCCAGTGTAATGATGGCGATTTCCGGTCTACAGTTGAAGCGCAACGGAAAAACAGATAAACCAATGCCACGGCTGACGTACATCTTTGAGCCACTATGCTCAAACCAACCTTCGACGTAATCTTTACAGCCCTTCGGCAGCCATAACGGTTTTAGAAACGGGATGCGAACTTGCCCGCCGTGTGTGTGTCCTGCAAACATCAGGTCGAATTTACCGACTGTAGTATCGAAATAGGCTGGCGAATGAAACAGCGCGATTTTATAAACATTCTCCGGCACACCGTTCATTGCCGCTGGCAAATCAGGCTTGCCGCTCATCATGTCATCTATGCCGCTAATCCATAAATCGTCACGCGCCGCTTTGCTCTGATTCTCCAGATAGTTGACGCCGAGAGCATCATAAAAAGCTCTGCCTTGGGGCGGCGGATGCCAATGGTCATGATTGCCCGGCACGACCCATACACCGAGAGGCGCGGAGAGTCGTTGCAGCACGTCCCGGCAACCGTCATAGTCCCATGGTTCGGTTATCTGATCGCCGGTGATAACGATTAAATCGGGCTTCTCTTTGTCGAGAATCGCCAGCATTCGCCGTTCCCGACGCTCTAATCCGGCGGTATGCAAATCGCTGAGGTGAGCAATTTTTATCGGTGATTTCAAGGGCGCATAAATTCGATGGCGCGTAACCTCGAGGTTATACGGTTCCATAAGGTTGGCATAGGACAAAAGCCCGATAAACAAGCCGCAGAGAATCAATGGAATGAGGCGGCGACTGGTCAACGGTTGCCGCTTCATCAGACCTCAACCACCACCGGCAAAATCATCGGACGGCTTCCGGTCTTCTTCTGGATTAAGCGTTTTAGCGCCATGCGCGTCTTTTCCTTTATGATGGCATGGTCAATGCGTTCTTCGTGGCTCGCTTCGTTGACGGTCTGCACGATAAGCTGTTTCATCTCCTCAAGAAAATCGCCCTGCTCGGCTTCGTCAATAAAGCCGCGGGTGACGATTTCGGGGTCGGATTCCAATTCTCCGGTCGCCGGGTTGATGGCAATGACCGGCACAACAATGCCATCGTAAGAGAGATGTTTACGGTCACGCACGACAAGATCATCTACTTCGCCATACGATTGATCTATCAAGGTGCGACCGACCGGCTCATTGGCAATGATTTTGGCGCTGTTTTCGTCCAGCGCCAGCACGTCGCCATTTTCAAAAATCATGATATTGCGTTTTTCAACAAGGCCAAGCGTCGGCGCCCATTCTTTATGCCGATAAAGTTGCCGATATTCGCCGTGAATTGGCACCAGGAACTTGGGGCGCACCGCTTCAATTAAAATTTTCAAATCTTCTTGACTGCCATGCCCTGAGCAATGAACGCGAGCAATCGAACTGTCAATGACACTTGCGCCGCGCTTGTAACAGTGCGAAATCAGCCGCGAAATTGCCGGTTCATTACCGGGAATCATGCGCGACGACAAAATCACCGTATCGCTGTCGCCAACCTTGAGATTCTTATGCTGATCGGTAGCCATTCGCATCATTGCCGACATCGGATCAGCCTGACACCCGGCGGTCAGCAGCACCACTTGATCGTCATCAATGTGGCGAGCCTGATTAGGGCTAACGAAGATGCCATCAGGAATATCGAGTTGCCGCATACTGTCCGCCGTCTCGACATTTCTGAGCATACTGCGCCCCAGCAAACAAACCTGCCGGTCGTACTGTTCTGCCAGATTCAAGATAATCTGAATGCGATGCACTGAAGTGGTAAAGCAACTGACGATGAGGCGATTATTAGTTTTATTGAAAATTTCATCGAGCGCCGGAATGACGGCTTTTTCCGAGAGCGTCCGCCCCGGGCGTTCGGCGTTGGTCGAATCGGCAAGCAAAGCAAGCACGCCTTTGTCGCCGTATTCGGTAAGCCGCTCCAAATCAATCGTCTGTCCGACAACCGGCGTATCATCTACTTTGAAATCGCCGGAGTGAATTACCACCCCGACCGGCGTGGTAATGGCAAGCGCGGTGCAGGAAGTCAGACTGTGTGAAACGTGAATCCACTCGACTTCAAAATGCCCGAGTTTGACTTTTTCACGCGGTTCTACAGCGTGTAGCGTCACCTGATTGGTCAGCCCATGCTCTTCAAATTTGTTCTCCAGCAATGCCAGCGTAAAGTGTGTGCCGTAAACCGGCGCATCAATCTCTTTTAACAAAAACGGCACCGCGCCGATGTGGTCTTCGTGACCATGGGTTAAAAGAATGGCTGAAATCTCATCAAGGTAGTTGTCAATGAAGGTGAAGTCAGGAATGAGAAGGTCAACACCGGGCAGGTCTTCGGTAGGAAACCCCATGCCCGCGTCAATGATGATGGTTTCGCCTTCGTAGCGCATCGCCATCATATTCATACCAAAATGTCCAACCCCGCCCAGAGGGATAATTTCCAATTTTCCGTCAGTCATATGTATTACACCACGAGGACGCCAAGCATCACCGGGGAAGAAGGTCTCAGCGTAAGAGATAGAGTATAGCAAGCGCGACGGCAACTGCACACTGCTTGGCGGCATAATCCGGCAGGAAATTTCTTAAAGCGTAAGGGTTGACTTGTCTATACGCTTGACCTGCGGTTATGCCTCGCGCCATCATTCGGGGATTATGAATGCACTAGAACTCACAAAAGAGCTAATCAACATCGAATCCATCAGTGGTAACGAACTGGCAGTGGTCAACTTTCTGGCTGACTATCTTGATGGCATCGGCTTTCACGTCGAATTACAGGAAGCCGAAGCACAGCGCCCGAATATCTATGCCAAACGCGGCGAACCGGATGTTATGCTGTCCACGCACACCGATACCGTGCCGCCTTATGTCGAACTTCGAGAAGATGATGAGTACATCTACGGGCGCGGCGCTTGTGATACGAAAGGACTAATGGCAGCGATGCTGAAAGCTGCGGAAGGATTGATGGCGGAAAACGTCAGCGACTTCGGAATGCTGCTGGTTGTTGGTGAGGAAAATGGCAGCGTCGGCGCGAAGGTTGCCAACCATATTGAAAACCGTTCGCGCTATCTTATCAATGGCGAACCGACGGAATCGAAACTGGCGCTCGGTTCAAAAGGGGCTATGCGAGCCATCGTGAGAGCGCAAGGTCGCGCCGCACATTCCGCTTATCCACACATGGGCGAATCGGCTATTGAGAAATTGCTCGACATTCTCAACGATGTTCGACAGGCAGAGTTACCGACAAACGATGTTCTCGGTGCAACAACCATGAACATCGGCTTGATTTCCGGCGGTGTGGCGGCAAATGTCATCCCGCCTGCCGCCGAAGCAGAATTGATGTTCCGTGTTGTCACGGATACCCGTTCGCTCAAACAAATTCTTGAAACGGCAGTCGGCAAACGGGCGGCGATTGACTACGGCTTTGAATGTGAGCCGGTCTTTATGGAGAAGATTGCCGGCTACGAAACCGCTGTGGTCTCTTTTACAACCGATATTCCGGCGTTGACCAATTGGGGCAAGCCGCTGCTCTACGGTCCCGGCTCCATCCTTGACGCGCATACGGCAGGCGAAAAGATTGTCAAAAATGATGTCCTTGCTGCGGTAGATATTTACCAAGCTATGGTCAAACAGTTGAAGCAACAATGAGCAAAAGATGAGCAAGAAGCCTTACGATCAGGCATTCAAATATATTGCCGAAGAAGACGCGCGGTCACTGCTGATTCTGCTGGGACACCTGAGACCGGACGAAGCAGCAACGATTGAGCGATTGCCGCTTGAGTTGAGCGTTTCGACCATCGCCACCGACCAGACCTACCGCGTTACCACGGCAAGCGGCAGTCTTATCGTTCACCCGGAAGCGCAACTGCGCTGGGAAGCGGATGTGCCTGAAATCGTCGCGGAATATGACGCAAGATTATGGATGGCGCATCGGCTGCCGATTGTCAATTATGTTCTGGTCTTCACCAGAAAAGGCTTCCCGAAACCGATGCCGCGTTATGGAACTATCAAAGCAGGCGCTTTGCAGGTAAAGACCCGTTTAAAGATTGTGAAGATTTGGGAGTTATCGGCAAAGCGGTTTCTGGCGTTGCAACGTCCGGCGCTGCTGCCGTTTATTCCCCTGATGGATGGCGGGAATGCCGAATTGGAGACGGCTGCCCAACGCTTGCGTAATGTAGATAATAAAAGAAAGCGGGCGGATTTAGGCATCCACTTTCTGATATTAGGCGGATTGCGGTATAATCGTACTGATTTGTTGGGCATGATTTTGGAGCGAAGTATGTTACCACTGGAAAAACTGAGAGAATCGAGCTTTTATCAATATATTCTTGACGAAGGCAGGGAAGAAGGCAGAGCAGAAGGCGAAGCCAAAGGCGAAGCCAAAGGCGAAGCCAAAGCAACGGCGGAAGCCTTGCGGATGCTGGTGGCAAAACGCTTTCCGCGACTCAACATTTCAAAAGAGATTGCTCGTATTCATGACGCGGCAATTTTGCAGCAACTTTTTGCCGAAGCTCTGGAAGTCAAGACTGCCGCCGCCTTGCGAAAGAGCCTTGCGAAGTACATCAAGTAATATCCGCGAGCAGAGTGTTTCAATCATCGCGCGTACTCATCACTCTTGCCGGTCTTACTCTGCTTTGCCGGACATATAACTATACAATTAGGATTACGAACCCATGGAAAAGATACCCGTAGGCATATTGGGCGCGACCGGCGCGGTCGGGCAGAAATTTGTAAAACTTCTTGAAGACCACCCTTGGTTTACGGTGACGGAACTGGCGGCTTCTGACCGTTCATCAGGCAAGCCTTATCAGGAAGCGACCATCTGGCGGCAATATTCGCCTATCCCTAATGCGCTCAAGGCGAAGATGGTCAAACCATGCGAGCCGAACCTTGATTGTAAAATCGTCTTTTCAGGACTTGATTCATCGGTTGCCGGTGAAGTCGAAGAGGCATTTGCCCGCGCCGGTTATATCGTCCTCAGCAATTCTAAAAATCATCGTATGGATGATGATGTGCCGTTGTTGGTTCCAGAAATCAACGCTGACCATCTCGGCTTACTGACAACGCAACGGCAGCGGCGCGGTTGGCAAGGCGCGATTATCACCAATCCAAACTGTTCAACCATCGGACTGGTTATGGCGCTTGCTCCACTGGACAGAGCCTTCGGCGTTAAGCGCGTTATTGTGACGACGATGCAAGCGATATCGGGGGCTGGCTATCCCGGTCCTTCGTCTATAGATATGCTCGGCAATGTCATTCCTTTCATCGGCGGCGAAGAGGAAAAGATGGCGATTGAGCCGTTAAAGATTATGGGTAAACTCAATGGCGATAGCATTCAATTCGCCGAGTATAAAATCAGCGCCCACACCAATCGCGTCTTTGTCGAAGACGGTCATATGGAATGCGTGTCGGTTGAACTGGAAAAGCAAGCAACCCCTGAAGAGGTAAAGAGCGTCTTAGCCAATTTCCAATCTTTACCGCAGGAGTTGAAATTGCCTTTTGCCCCGGAGCGTCCGGTTATCGTTGTTGACGAACGCGACCGCCCGCAACCGCGCTTTGACCGTGACGCCGGCAACGGCATGAGCGCCGTTGTCGGACGCATTCGCCCATGCGAAGTCTTTGCTATAAAGTTTATCGTTTTGTCGCATAACACGATTCGCGGCGCGGCAGGCGCAGCAATCCTCAACGCCGAAATCATGAAAGCGCAAGGATACCTCAATTAGTCCGTAGTGCTTAGTCCGTAGTCTGTAGGTTTTGTTCATAGCATTAAAGAGACATATTAAATGCAGAAGCCACACGAACTACTGACTACTGACTACTGACTACTGACATATGATTGTAATGAAATTCGGCGGCACTTCGGTAGAAGACGCCGCCAGTGTACAACGAGTCGCCGAAATTATTAAAGCGCGGCTGGCGCTCAAACCCGTTATTGTCGTCTCAGCAATGGGCAAAACAACCCGTATGTTGTTGCAGGCGGCGGAGGCTTCAGCAACAGGCGACGCACGGACGACACTTGCCGTCATCGCAGAATTAAAACAGACTCATGCCAGAGAAGCGCGGCAGTTAATCCGGCAGCGATGCGAGGCGTTGGATTTTATCGAAGAGACGTTCACCGAACTAAAGAAGTTGCTCGAAGGGCTGGCGATTTTGCGAGAAGTGCCGCCGGGTGCGCTTGATAAAATTCTCGCTTACGGCGAACTACTGTCATCAGCAATTATTACTGACGCTCTGAACGAACGTGGCATCCCGGCAAAACTTGTAGACGCACGGACCATGATTACAACGGATGAAAGATTCGGCGGGGCATCGCCTATCTTTGAACTGACCAACCCGCAGATTCAGGCGACGATAACGCCGCTCCTTGAACAGAATGTTGTGCCGGTAATGCAGGGCTTCATTGGGTCAACGCGACGCGGGGCAACCACCACGCTTGGCTTTGAAGGTTCGGACTATACGGCGGCAATCGTCGGCGCGGCAATGAACGCCGATGATATTCAAATCTGGAAAGATGTTTCCGGGTTGATGACTTGCGACCCGCGCATCTTTTCGGGGGCGCGAACCGTCAAGGCGTGTTCGTTTGCGGAAGCGGCAGCGTTGACGTACTTCGGCGCAAAGGTCTTGCACCCGAAAGCAATTCATCCGGCAGCGCGACGGCGAATCCCGGTGCATATCTATAACTCGAAAGCGCCGGAAGCCACCGGCACAGCAATCAACGAAACAGCGCCGCCTTGTAAGAATGCGATTAAATCAATCGCCTACAAACGCCCGGTAACGCTGATTAACGCGACGATAGAGACTATCAGTGAAGAGGAGCAAAGCTTTCTGCCCGAAGATTCATTGAAAACGATCATCAATACCATGATAAAGCGGCGGGTTACACCGCTAATTACTGCCGTCTCCGGCTTGAATGTGGCGGTGGTAGCCGATTCTACGGCGCTTGATGAAGCAACAGAGCGCGACCTGCTGGCGGAAATTTCGCCCTTCACTTCGGCAACCGTAAGCCACGAGAAGGCGATTGTGTCGCTTGTTGGTACGGAACTTCGGCAAGACACGACCTTTACAAGCCGCGTTTTTCAGGCATTGAAAGATGTGCCGGTTGATGCGATTTTACACGGTTCATCTGCAATTATGTTGAACTTAATCGTTCCTGCCAGTGATGTTGAAAAATGTATCGCACGACTGCACGAAGTCTTTTTCAGCACCTTGGACGAAAATCTATTTGCATAAAGTTGGAGGCATTATCTTTGGTTGCAAAAATCTTTAGTATAGGCTTACTGACAATTTTGATAGTCCCTGACGCGGTGGCACAAACGCCGCGAACAATGGCAAAAAACTCTCGCGTTCCTGCCAGCAGTCCAAGTAGTGAAAAGAGTGTCGCCGTAAAGAACTCATGGCAAGGAATCACACCGCTACGTTCCTCTACGGCAGACGTAGCAAAAATGCTAGGCTTTGAAGCGGATGCGCCCGCCGGTTCGCTCGTCGGACCTTATCGGGTTGAAGACGGCGAGGTGAGTTTTTCGTATTTGACACCGAGTTTATCGAAGCTCTATCGCGCACCCGCTTCAATGACCAATAAAATCTTTGCCATTTATATCAAGCCTGCCGCAACTTTATACCGCAGTGATTTGAAACTCGCAGGCTTCAAAGAGTGCCGTGAAGATGGAATTAAAGGCACATACTATATGGTCAACGATGGCGGCTTGGCGTATCAATTCAAGAGCGGCGCGGATACGGTGGAACGAATTGTCTATCAGCCATCGCGTGTTGAAGTGCGACGGTTGGCGGTCAACACCGAATGCGTCTTTTGATGTAAGCGTTCACACGGAAAATAGAAGTCTATGAAAATCGCGTTGCTTGGTTACGGCAAGATGGGACGGATGGTTGAAGCGGCAGCCGTTCGCGCTTCGCTTGAGGTTGTTGCTATTGTCAATTCAAGTGGGGCTGTGCGCGGCAGTCTGGCTGATGCCGATGTCTGCATCGAATTTTCAGAACCCGCTGCCGTCGTTGAAAATGTCAAGATGGCGGCGGCGCACAATATACCGATTGTGGTTGGCACAACCGGCTGGTATGACAAGATGGATGAAGTTCGCGGCATTGTTGAGACAGCAGATATTGGCTGCGTATACGGCTCAAATTTCAGTGTCGGCGTTAATTTGCTGTTCAAAGTTGTGCAACGCGCCGCCGAATTATTCAAAGACTTCGCGGCTTATGACCCGTTTATTGAAGAAGCGCATCACAAGTTCAAAAAAGATGCGCCATCGGGAACGGCGCTGTCGTTGAAAAGAATTGTTGAGCAGGAGTACAAGCGCGAAACGCCGACTGCCAGCACTCGCGCCGGATATATTCCCGGCACACATACGGTAGGCTTCGATTCGGAAGTGGACACCGTGACAATTACGCACACCGCACGCAGTCGCACCGGATTTGCAGAGGGCGCAATTGTCGCGGCAAAATGGCTTGAGAAGCGCAAAGGGCTTTACGAATTTTCAGACATCTTTCAATAGGATATGAACTTCGCCTGCAAAATCGTCGTGATTTCGTTTTGCGCTTTTGCGGCTGGTTGCTGTATGAATAATCTGCATAAAGAGCCATCATTCCCCGGCGATGTGCAGCAAGGCTGGCGCGAGAAAGACGCGAAACAGAAGGGGCTGCAAGTGCGCGGCGTCTTTGTGTTGAAAAAGGGCGAGGCAACCGACAATGGCGAAATTCAGCTCAAGGTCGTCAACATCATTGCCCATGACCCATGCGACGCTCAAGGGGTAAACTCGCTGCCCAAAGCGACGATTCAACTGGTGCGGATGTCGGATCAATTGCTGCTCTGTTCGGGCACGTATACCGAAAAGGCGTATGGCATTTTATCTGCCGAATGTGGCAGCGAGGCGGCGGCATTAGGCATAACCGGCTATCGAATCAACGCCATCAATCTGAGCAAAGGCTGGGTCTTTTTTGAATTGCACGGCTAAAGAAGAGAGGAAAGAACGATGATAGATATAAGCAATTTGCAGGGCTGCGGAACGGCGCTGGCAACGCCGTTCAAAAGTGATTTATCGGTTGACGAAGAGGCGCTGCGCCGTTTTGTTGAGTGGCAAATTGCCGAAGGCATCAACTTTCTTGTGCCATGTGGAACGACAGGCGAAAGCGTCACCCTGACGAATCAGGAACAGCGCCGCGTCGTTGAAATTGTGCTGGAAACGGCTAATCGGCGCGTCCCGGTAATTGCCGGAGCGGGCGGCAATAATACGGCGGCGATTGTCGAAAAAGTGAAGGAGTATGAAAAGCTAGGTATTGACGGCTTGCTCTCGGTGACGCCTTATTACAACAAGCCGACGCAGGAAGGTCTATACCAGCATTTTCGCGCCATTGCCGAAGCCACAAGGCTGCCGATTATTTTGTACAATGTGCCGCCGCGCACCAATGTCAATCTGTTGCCCGATACCTTGATGCGACTGGCAGAGATTGCCAACATTATCGGTGTGAAAGAAGCATCGGGAGACATCGCGCAGATTTCCGAAATTGCCAATCGGATGCCCGACGAATTCCGTTTGCTTTCGGGCGATGATTCGACAACCTTGCCATTAGTTGCGGTGGGCGGCTGCGGTCTGATTTCCGTCGCCTCAAATGAAGCGCCGCGCCTGATGACGGCATTGACACAGGCTTGTATAGCCGAAAACTATGCGGAAGCGCGGCGCTTGAACCGCGAGTTGATGCCGTTGATGAAAGTGAATTTTATTGAAACCAGCCCTGCGCCGGTGAAAGCGGCATTGGCGATGATGGGCAAGATGGCAGAAACGGCACGACTGCCAATAGTTCCGGTCAGCACAACGACAAAAGAGCGTCTGCATACGATACTGACAGATTTGAAACTGATTTAATTGGAATCTCGACTATGGAATTAGCCGACAGAATCAAACAACTCTTTGAAGCGCCGCCCGCTGAATTTTCAGAAGAACATTTTGCCCTCTTTGATGAGTTCAAAGCGCAACTCAACAACGGCGAAGCGCGAGCCGCAGGACGAGTGGACGGCAACTGGCGCGTCAATTTTTGGGTCAAGCAAGGCATTCTGCTCGGTTTCAAACTTGGACGCTTAGAGAATTTCTCCAGCAATCACCTGTTTCGCTTCTACGACAAACACACCTATCCGCTCAAGCGCATTACCATAGATGATGGCGTTCGTATTGTGCCGGGCGGCTCTTCCATCCGTGACGGCTGTTTCATTGCCAGAGGCGTGACTTGTATGCCGCCGATGTACGTCAACGCGGGCGCGTATGTTGACGAAGGCACAATGATTGACTCACACGCGCTGGTCGGTTCGTGCGCCCAGGTTGGTAAGCGCGTGCATATCTCTGCCGCCGCGCAGATTGGCGGCGTATTGGAACCTATCGGCTCGCTGCCTGTCATCGTTGAAGATGATGTTTTGATAGGCGGCAACTGCGGCATCTATGAAGGCGCTATTGTCCGCGAACGTGCCGTGCTTGCTGCCGGAACCATCCTGACGGGCGGCACTCCGGTCTATGATTTAGTGCGTGATACGGTCTATCGCAAAACTCCAGATGCGCCGCTTGAGATACCGGCAGGAGCGGTTGTGGTTCCTGGTTCCCGCGCCATTACGAAAGGCAAAGGCGCAGAACTTGGGCTGTCGGTCTACACGCCGATTATTGTGAAATACCGCGATGAGAAGACCGACGCTTCTGTACAACTCGAAGAGTTTTTGAGATAACATGAGGATCTGTAAAAATCAAGTTTTCGGCTCATTGCACCTACAAGGAGGCGACTTATATGAAGCGTGTACTCCCCATGTTCGTATTGGCAACTTTAACCTTATCACTGGCGCTTGCTCAAAGACCCAATCAATCGCCGAGAACCCAACCGCCGATACTCGAAAATAGCGTCGAAGGAACGCTGACTCTTTTCGGGCGAACGATTCGCCTCACTCACGCTTACGCCAGGATGGACGAGCATCCATGGGAGAAAACGAAGAGAGCCGTCTTCGTTCTCTTCACCAATCAGGCAGTTGCCAAAAGCGTACTCTACAATGACGCGAAGTTGCGGAAGATGACCGCCAAGAGTGCAGAGCTAATTGCCCTGTCGTTGACGCTCGATGACTCAAATCACGTCATCGAACAAGTCATTCATAACCTCAGCCTCTCCACCCGTGATAGCCTTACGCCGCCGAACGGTACAGACCAAATTACCTTTTTCCCTGATAAGACGGTCGCCGGCAGCGCCGTAAAACGCAAAGTCAAAGGGGAAGATATTGATTTTCAATTCAATGTGAAATTCAAACTGGTTCTGCAAGCGGCAGGATGGAGCGGCAACTTTGCCGAAGAAGAGACGCCTGACGCAGCAAGTGATTCCGATTGGATGGCGCTCATCAATGAGGGTGATATTGAAAAACTCAAAGAGTCAATCAAAAACAATGCTGCTTTCGTCAACACCCGCGACAGATGTCAGGCAACGCCGTTGCATTATGCAGCAAAGAATGCCAATAAAGAGGTTGTTGCCCTATTGCTGAATAATAAGGCTGATGTGAACGCCAAGGATAAATCCGGCTATACGCCGTTGCATTACGCAGCAGAGGCAGCGGCTTCGCCAAAAGCCAGAGATGTAGTGGAACTGCTGGTCAAAAATAGAGCGGATGTCAACGCGCAAACGACCCGGCAGAAAACCTATGTCGTTTGCCCGGAGGACGAAGACAGACCGCCAAGCGAAATGCAAAACAATCCGCCGCCTGAGCCACCAGATAACCTTTTGCCCCCTCCTTCCCCGCCGCCACCGCCATCAGGAAAGAAACGGACAGCAAAACGTCCACCGCTGCCACCATTAACGCCTCCACCCATGCCACAACTGCCGCCACCACCGCCGCCACAACTTGATTTGCCACCGACAGAAGAATTTGGGGGCGGTGATACGCCGTTGCATTTGGCGGCAATCTATTCCGAAAACGCTGGAATTATTGAAATCCTGCTTGCCAATAAAGCGAACCCTAATGCCCGTAACAAGAACGGAGAAGCACCCTTATATTCGCTGACCTTCAATGACGCAGGAGGGACGATAGCGGCGGCGTTGCTTGCCAGAGGGGCAGACGTAAATACCAAAGACGCAAAAGGCAAAACGGCTCTACACGGAGCCTCAGACCGCAGCCACCCGGAATTGGTCAAAGTGCTGCTTGACAATAAAGCTGACGTGAATGCCAGAGATAACGACGGCAATACGCCGCTGCATCTACCGGGAACACTTGAAGAAGCCGAAGCCGTAACGAAACTTCTGCTGGCTCATGGCGCAGATGTGCAGACGAAAAATAGTTCCGTTAGTACGCCGCTCCACGCAGCGGTGAGGATGCGTAATGTAAACATCGTCAAACTACTTCTCGCTCAAGGGGCAAATGTGAATGCAGGTCTGATTGACGGAAGAACGCCTTTGCACTTAGCCGCAGAACAGGGAATTGAGGAAGGGGTGATGATTGCGAAGTTGCTTATTGCCAATAAAGCCGATGTGAATGCTACAGATAAACGCAACCGATCACCTCTGTTTACTGCCGTCTATTTTGGCTATGAACCCATAGTAAAAATCCTGCTTGCCGCAAAAGCCAACGTGAACGTCAAAGACAGTGATGGAAGCACACTATTGCAAATGGCGAAATTAGTACGCCGGCAGAGAATCATTACTCTGTTACGCGCTCACGGGGCAAAATAATTGTATTTGCTCTTGCTTTGCTCTGACGAATGCTTGTGGACAACGCGAAGAGTTTTTGAGATAACCCAATTGCCTTTATACTCAAGGCTATGAGCAGCCCTATCAATCACCTGCATTCGTGGGATGTAACGCCATCGGAAGCTGTTGCTTTGCAGAAGCGATTGCGCGAGCAGGTCATCATCCAGCCATTGCCCGACAATATCGAACTGGTTGCCGGAGCCGATATTTCATTCGAGAAATTTTCTGATACGGTCTATGCCGCCATTATCGTGCTGCGCTTGCCGGAACTTGAATTTGTCACCGCTTCCGGGGTGATGACCAAAGCGCCGTTTCCTTATATTCCCGGTCTGCTGTCGTTTCGTGAAACGCCGCCGCTATTGGAAGCATGGGCGCAGTTACAAGTGCGCCCGGATATGCTTATGCTCGACGGACAGGGCATCGCTCATCCGCGTCGCTTTGGCATTGCTTCCCATATTGGCTTGCTTCTCCATCTGCCGACGATTGGTTGCGGCAAAACATTGCTCACGGGCAAGTATGAAGAACCCGGTGAGCAAGCCGGTAGCTGGTCGCCGTTAATGGATAAGGGCGAACAAATCGGCGCAGTCGTGCGGACGAAAAATCGTATCAATCCGGTCTATATTTCACCGGGGCATCTGGCTGATATTCCGACTTCGATTGCTATGACACTACGTTGTGCCAAAGGCTATGAATCGGGCAGCGCCAAGTATCGCATCCCGGAACCGACAAGGCTGGCGCATCTGTACGTCAATGCTATGCGGCGCGGAGAAGAATGGATACCAACAAAAAATTGATAGGAGAAACCTGATAAGAATGAGGGGTTCTTCTACCACAGAGGACACAGAGGCGCACAGAGGTTTAACAGAAGAGGATACCAGCTTTCCTCCGTGTCCTCTGTGGTAAAAAGGTTTCTGTTGTAGAACAATGAATCTATTAAATCTTCTACCTATATGTTTACACCCGCAGAAAGATTAAAGAATGTTCGCAAGAGTGCGACGCGCCGATTGTATGATGCTGCGCCGCCCGGTTCCATCAATCTCGGCTTGGGCGAACCCGATTTCTTCACGCCGGAAGTGGTGCGCCGCGAAGCCGTGCGCGTAATCAATGAAGAACGGCTGGGCTATACGCCAAACGCCGGACTGCTGGCACTCAGGGAAAAAGTTGCCGCGTATCATAGCGAAGGCTTGGCAGTTCCCTTCTCTGCTGAAAATGTTTGCATCACCAATGGCGCGGAAGAATCGCTTTTTTCTGTAATGATGGCAATGCTCAATCCCGGTGACGAAGCCGTACTGCCCGACCCAAGTTTTAGCGCCTATGCGACGATTGCGGAAATCTGCGGGGCGAATGTCGTGCCTTACGCGATGCCTGCCGCCAAAGGATTTCAATTTGACCGCGCTGCATTTGAGCGAGCCTTGACGAGTAAAACGAAACTTGCCTTGATTGTCTCGCCCTCGAATCCAACGAGTCGCATCATCAGCCGTGACGATTTGCAATTCATTGCTGACTGCCTGCGCGATTCTAATGTCTACGTCATGGCTGATGAAATCTACCGCGATCTGTATTTTACCGATGAACGTCCGGCATCGCTGTCAGAGTTTTATGACAAGACCATCATCATTTCCGGGATGTCAAAGATGATGAGCATGACAGGCTGGCGCTTGGGTTGGGCAGTCGGCGCAGTAGAAGTTATCAATGCCGTGACGGTGATGCATCAATACATTTCGTCATGCGCTTCTGCCATTTCACAGAAAGCCGCGCTTGCCGCTTTTACGGAAGAGGGGCGAACCGCAACCCAGGCGATGCGTGATGAGTTAAAGCATCGCCGCGAAGTCATGTCACAGGCAATCGAGCGCGAATTGCAGTTGCCTTATGTCGTAGGCGAAGGCGGGTTTTACATCATGCTCGACGTATCGCGCTATGGAGAATCTGAAGATGTAGCGATGCGACTTCTGAAAGAGCGAGTGATTACTGTACCGGGCAACGCTTTTGGTCTGGAAGGAAGAGGCTTTTTGCGTTTATCATTCTCTATTGAATCCAGCCAGATTGAAGAAGCTATCCGACGCATTGCAGCAGGTTTGGGCAAAGCAACTCAAGAACAGTTATGAATCTGATTTACATTACAGCAGGGGCGGCGGGGATGTATTGCGGCAGTTGTCTGCGTGATAATGCGCTGGCGGCGGAGATGATGCGGCAGGGGCATAAGGTTCTGCTCGTGCCTATCTATACGCCGACGCTCACCGATGAAGAAAATGTCAGTCAGGAGCGTGTCTTTTTCGGCGGCATCAGCGTTTATCTGGAACAGCACTCGGCGCTGTTTCGCAAAACGCCTTGGCTGTTGGATAAACTCTGGGATTCAACTTTTGCATTAAAGATGGCGGTGCGGCGTTCGATTCCGGTTGACCCGAAGATGCTTGGTGAATTGACTGTCTCCACGCTTAAAGGTGAAGATGGTTTTCAACGCAAAGAGATTCACAAACTCATTCATTGGCTGAAATCGGAAACTTCGCCCGACATTATCAATCTACCCAACACCCTGCTCATCGGCTTGGCGCGTCCGATTCGGGAAGCCTTGCAAAAGCCGGTTGTTTGCACGTTACAGGGCGAAGACCTCTTTTTGGAAAATCTGCACGAGCCGTATCACACGACGGCGCTCAATCTGATTCGTGACAATATCGAATATGTAGACGCTTTTATTGCCGTCAGCGATTACTACGCCGAGTTTATGGCGGATTATCTGCACATCCCGCCGCAGAAGATTCATGTTGTGCCGCTTGGCATCAATCTTGATGGTTATAAACGGCGTGAGAATCATGCATCCGATGTTTTCACGATTGGTTATTTTGCGCGTATCGCACCGGAAAAGGGGCTGCACGTTTTAATCGAAGCCTACAAGCGATTGCATGACCGCGAGGATGCGCCGAAGATGCGCTTAGAGGCTGCCGGATATTTGGGCGCAGAGAATAAAGAGTATCTGCAAATGATTGAACAGCAGATGAAAGATTGGGGGCTTGCCGAAGAGTTTACTTATCATGGGGCGCTTGACCGGCAAGAGAAACTCGCTTTTCTGCAAACTCTCGACACTCTCTCAGTACCAACACCGTACAATGAGCCTAAGGGCTTGTTTCTCTTTGAAGCGATGGCATCAGGCGTTCCGGTGGTGCAACCTCGTCGCGGCGCATTCCCTGAAATCATTGCCAAAACATCGGGCGGCACCCTGGTTGAACCGGACGACGCGGAGAGTTTAGCCGAAGGGCTGCATTCGATATGGCGCGACAAGGCGCTGGCGGCGGAACTAAGTCACAACGGGGCTGAAGGGGTGCGGAAGCATTACAGCGCCGAACGTATGACAGAACGCGCCGTCGAGGTCTATTCATCTCTGTTGAAGCAAAAAGGAGTTTGATTGCTCGAAGTCAAAAATCTCTCGAAAGAATATCCAACGCCAAATGGTACGCTGCCCATACTGTCAGACATCTCCATGCAATGTAAGCGGGGCGATGCGGTGGCAATCATGGGACCGTCGGGATCAGGCAAAAGCACCCTGCTTTATATCATCGGCGCTCTTGATGCGCCGACATCAGGAACGGTAACACTTGATAGTACCAATCCGTTTGAACTTGACGAAAAATCGCTTGCCGCTTTTAGAAACCGACATACCGGCTTTGTCTTTCAGGATCATTGTCTGCTGCCGCAACTGACCGTTTTGGAGAATGTCTTAACGCCGACAATGGTTGCTGATTCGCCGGGCAATTACACAGAACGGGCGAAGAATTTAATCAATCAGGTGGGCTTGACCGAACGCTCAACGCATCGTCCGGCGGAGCTTTCCGGCGGCGAAAAACAGCGGGTAGCGATTGCCCGCGCTTTGATTATGCAGCCGACGCTGTTGCTGTGCGATGAGCCAACTGGCAACCTTGACCGCACCGCAGCCGAGACGGTGGCAAATCTCCTGCTCGAACTGCATCAACAACAGCAGACCATCCTCATTGTCGTCACCCACAGCGCGGAACTCGCCGCCCGCTTTCCGCGTAAATTTCAGATGCTCGACAAAGACTTACGCGAAATCTAAATGAAAACCTCAACGCTGATTAAACAAAGCCTGACGCATTATGCGCGTACCAATCTTGCCGTTATCCTTGGCGTGGCGACGGCGGTTGCCGTGCTTGCCGGAGCCTTGCTGACGGGCGATAGTGTGCGAGCGAGTTTGAAAGATTTGTTTCTGTCCCGGCTCGGCAATAGCGATTATCTGATTTCATCAACGACATTTTTCAGAGAGCAACTGGCAAGTGATTTACAGGCGAGCGAACAATTCCAAGCCAATTTTACTGATGCCTGCCCGATGATTACGCTGAATGGCTTTGTCACCGATGAAACCAGCAAGCGCCGCGCTTCGAGCATACAGGTCTATGGCGTGGATGACCGCTTTGGCAAATTTCATGGTAAAGCGAATGCTGCTCCCGCCGACCGCGATATTCTGTTCAGTGAAGCTCTCGCAACAGACCTTGCCGCCGCGCCGGGTGATTCAATTCTGCTGAGAATTGAAAAGCCTTCAGCAATTCCGGCGGGTTCGTTGCACGGGCAGAAAGATGAAACGGGCAAGACCATCCGGCTGACGATGCGCGAAACGCTCAGGGCAGACCGGCTTGGCGAGTTTTCGGTTCGCCCGCAACAAGGAGCCGTCCGTGCTGTCTTTGTATCGTTGCGACGCTTGCAAAAAGACCTTGAACTCACAGGCAAAGCGAATACGATTTTACTGGCGCAGAAAGCAGAAGGCAGTAAGCAGAAGGCAGAGTCAGGAGAACAGGTAGCGGCGCTTGGAAAGATTTTGCAAGAGCGGTTCGCGCTGGAAGATTTGGGGTTGAAATTGCGCGTTATCGAAGATCAGAGAGCGATTCAACTGGAAAGCGACAGCGCCATCATCAATGATGAAATAGCCGCTACAACGGAGAAGATTGCAGCAAATTCGTCTTTACAGGCTTCGGGAACTTTCAGTTATCTGGCAAACCGCATTGGTACGGAATCGAAATCAATTCCTTACTCGCTTGTTACCGCCGTTGACGACAAGCGTTATGCGGAATTGGCAAACTCGAAGACAGCGAAAGCGGCTAGTCCAACGAAACCCAACCCCACTCAAACCGCGCAAAAACCATCGTCTGCCGATTCGACTTCCGGTTATGCCAATCCTTTTGCTTCGCAAACGGCGCAGGCTTCCGGTAGTCCGCCGATTTTTCTGAATCAATGGGCGGTTGATGATTTGAATGCCAAAATCAGCGACGTAATTACTCTCGATTATTATTTGTGGCAGGAAGATGGCAATCTTGAAACGCGCTCGGCAAATTTCCGACTGGCGGGCGTTGTGCCGATTGCGGGGGCGGCGGCTGACCAGAATTTAGTGCCGGATTATCCCGGTATCTCCGACACCGAGAGTTTGTCGGATTGGAATCCGCCTTTTCCGGTTGATCTGAAACTGGTACGTCCGAAAGACGATGACTACTGGAAGAAATATCACACTACACCGAAGGCGTTTATTCCGCTGAAAACCGCACAGGAACTGTGGCAATCGCGTTTCGGTAAACTCACATCCCTGCGGCTCTATCCACAGCAACCGGCAACACTGCAAGCCTCGCTTGAATCGTTCAAGGCAAAATTACGCGAGGCGTTAGACCCGGTGCAGGCAGGTTTCGTGATTTTCCCTGTTAAAGCGCAGGGCATTCAGGCATCTGCCGGAGCAACCGATTTCGGCGAATACTTCTTCTATTTCAGCTTCTTTCTGGTGGTTTCGGCGCTGCTTCTTGCTAGTCTATTTTTCAAACTCGGCATTGAACAACGGCTGCCCGAAATCGGCTTGCTCAAGGCAGTCGGTTTTTCTTCCGCGAAGATTCGCAATCTCTTTTTAATCGAAGGCGCGATTCTCTCGGCGCTCGGCAGCACTGTTGGTATTCTCGGCGCAATCTTTTTCGCGTGGCTATTGATGTATGGGCTGCGGACATGGTGGGTCGGCGCAGTTGGCACGACGCTGCTGCGTTTGCACATCGCTCCGGTCTCATTACTCTTTGGCGCACTTGGCGGCATTGTTGCAGCATTGGCTTGCATTGCGTGGACAATCCGCACACTTAAACATTCATCCGCCCGCGCTTTGCTCACCGGCTCAACGAATCCGCAGAATATCAGCCGGCAAAATTCACCATCGGCAAATCGTCGCCGTTTCTACTCTTCTAAAGTAGCCGCTATTGTTTTTGGCATTCTGGGTATTTCCCTTCTGGGGCTGGCGATTGCACAGCTCATCGGGCAGACCGCCGGGTTTTTCGGTGCGGGCATTCTGCTTTTAATTGCGCTGCTCTGCTTGCAAGCGGCGTGGCTGCGCGGTGAAAAGAAGTTGCTCATTAGCGGCAGAGGCTTTCGCGCCGTGTCGCAAATGGGCTTTCGCAATGCCACGCACCGGGCAGGGCGCAGCGTTTTGTGCATTGCTTTGATTGCTTCGGCGGCATTTATCATTGTTGCGGTTGACGCTTTCAAACGTGACCAGAGCAATGCCAAACTTGATAGAAAATCGGGTAATGGCGGCTATGCGCTGTTTGCCGAAACCTTGTTGCCATTGCACTACGACCCGGCGACCAGTGAAGGACGCGAAGAGTTGAACATCACAGCGGATAAAGACTTCAAGTCCGATATGGTGACGTTTACACGCTTTCGGGTGCGACGCGGCGAGGACACCAGTTGTCTGAACCTCTATCAGCCGCGCAATCCGCGCATCCTTGGCGCAACCGATGAATTCATTGAGCAGGGGCGTTTTGTTTTTCAGGACTCATTGGCAAAAACCGCCGAACAGAAAGCAAATCCTTGGCTCTTACTGAATGAACCTCTAACGTCGGAAGCTCATCCTGCGGAAGCGCCTATCCCTGTGATTGTTGACGCCAATTCGCTGACTTATGTACTGCATTTGAAACTTGGCGATGAATTTGTGCTGTCGCGCAGTGATGGCGGCGTCAGTTATTTACGAATCGTTGGGGCGTTATCTGACAGCCTCTTTCAAAGTGAATTTTTGATGTCCGAGCAGAATTTTTTGCGCCTTTTCAAAGACGAAGGCGGCTACGGCTTTTTCCTGATGGATACCGCGCCGGAGAACCAAGCAGTTGTGACATCGGCTCTCGAAGAACGACTCTCCGATTACGGCTTTGATGCGCTGTCCACGACAGAGCGACTAGCCAGCTTTCACCGCGTCGAAAATACTTATATTTCGACCTTTCAAACACTCGGCGCATTGGGGCTGTTGCTCGGTACATTGGGGCTGGCAACCATCCTGCTCAGAAATGTTTTAGAACGTCGCAAAGAGTTGGCGTTGCTGCGTGCGGTTGGCTATAACGCCGGACATTTTCGCTTGATGACGCTGGCGGAAAATTTATTACTATTGGTTTGCGGACTATTGACCGGGACGCTGTGCGCTCTGTTGGCGATTGCTCCGGCGTTTCTGGCGCGGGGCGGACACCTGCCGACAATATCATTAGTGTTGTTGCTCTTTGCGGTTTTACTTGCCGGAATCCTTGCGTCATTACTGGCAACCGCTTCGGCGCTGAAATCGCCCTTGATTCCGGCATTACGAGCAGAATAATTGCTTTACACTAAAACTGAGGAATAGAGAATATGGTGCGGTTGATTTACATAGGTAATCACCAGCCCATGAGTAATTTCAAGGAGTTTGAAACGTATGCTTCAAAGACGACTGTTACTGACGGCCTTGGTTCTGACTTTTATCACTGTATCAAATAGCCGAACCACATTGGCACAAGATTGGAACCAGTGGCGCGGGGCGAATCGTGATGGCGCGATTTTTGGCTTTACTGCACCAAAGACGCTGCCTGAACAACTGAAACTGAAATGGAAAGTGGATGTTGGCATCGGACACGCAACGCCGGTTATCGCCGGTAAGCGCATCTATCAGTTCTCGCGGGTGGGCGAACAGGAAACCATCGCGGCTTACGATTTGGAGACCGGCAAACCACTTTGGAAAGACGGTTATGCGGTGGACTACAAGATGCACCCGGCGGCGCTGACGCACGGTAAAGGACCGAAATCAACGCCGGTTATCGCTGGCGGCAAACTCTACACGCTGGGCATCACCGGCGTTCTTTCGTGCTACGAAGCCGAAAGCGGCAAGCTGAAATGGCGCAAAGAATTTGCCAACCGCTTCAAAACCACTTCGCCTTATTTCGGTACATCGGCTTCCCCAATTGTTGACCGGGGCTTGCTGATTGCCTCAGTTGGCGGACACGACAGCGGCGCGATGATTGCCTTTGATGCCGAATCGGGCGCGGAGAAATGGCGCTGGCAAGGCGACGGTCCCGGTTACGCTTCGCCGATTGTGGTTGAACTTGGCGGCGTGCGGCAAGTGGTGACACAATCGCAACAAAATATCATCGGCATCAATCAAGCCAATGGCGAATTGCTCTGGCAGATTCCCTTCACCACCGAATATGTACAGAATATCGTTACCCCCATCGTCTACAGAGATACCTTAATCTTATCGGGGCTTGATAAAGGCACATTTGCGATAAAACTGATGAAAGATGGGGCAAAATTCAAACCGCAAACCGTTTGGGAGAATAAACAGGTTTCGATGTATATGAACTCGCCGGTTCTGAAAGGCGATTATCTATACGGGATGTCACACAAACGCAAAGGGCAATTCTTTTGTATAGATGCCCGAAGCGGTGCGACCTTATGGACAAGCAAAGGGCGCGAAGGCGACAACGCGGCGATTTTGCTTGGCGGTTCGCTGCTTTTCTTTCTCGCTGAGGATGCGGAATTGACAGTAGTGAATGCCAGTGAAAAGAAGTATGAGGTTTTGAAGAAATATACAGTCGCGCAAAGTCCGACATGGGCGCATCCGGTTCTGGTCGGCAATCGGCTATTGATTAAAGACCAGTCCTCGCTGGCGCTGTGGAGTTTTGAATAAGGTCAAGAGATTTTCAGACAGAGTTCTGGCAAAGTCGGAAGATAGCTAACTGGAAGCGCGAAGGTTGATACTGGGAGCGCGGACGTCCACGTCCGCATGGTCTCGGCTGGCAACGACTTTGCGGACGTGGACGTCCGCGCTCCCAGTGTGATTGCTTGACACTGGCGGAAAGCGAAATTTAAGATGGTTGTTTGATTCTCACGCAAAGGAGTTGTTCTTGCAGAGCAAAGACAATGTAGCAGACAATATCGCGTCCCGGTACACGGAACTCGCGGATGACCCGCCGCAACCCTACCCGACAGCGAAACGCGCTTTGGCGCTCATCGCCTCGTGGCTGGTTCCGGGCGGCGGTCATTTTGTGCTTGGCAAATATGGGCGCGGTTTGCTCTTTTTGATTACCATTGCCGGTGCATTTCTCATGGGACTCGCTTTACACGCCCGACTCTTTTACCCAATTCCTACAGCAACACCGGAAGTCTCTTCGTCGCCGGATTACATCGGTATCCTCTGGTTTTTCGCGCAGATTGGCTCAGGACTCTGCTATCTGCTCTCTTATGCGACAGGAACCGGAACCGTGCCGCAACCGGGCGCGGCGACCTTTGAATATGGCAATGCCTTTACCTTTCTGGCAGGGCTGTTGAACTATCTGGTTATGCACGACGCTTTCGATATTGGCGCGGGGAGGAAGAAGTAATGCACTTTTTGATGATGTCGCTCTATGCGGCAATTACCGCCATTGTCTCCGCAGGCGTCGCGCCTCACGTTGAAACGCCGCGCCAGCGAATGCTCTACGGGTTGCGAGTCTTTGGCACGTATCTGGGCGTTGGTCTGCTACTATCGTGGCTGCTCTACCCATTGCCGCGATGGTAATTTTACTCTCATATGAAAATTGCTTTTGTCATCTTCAATAACCTAACGACATTGGATTTTGTCGGCGTTTATGATGCCGTGACGCGGCTAAAGACGATGGGCTTTCGTGACGACATAAGTTGGGAGATTTGCGCCTATACGGAAACAGTAAAAGACAACACCGGCTTGCAGGTTGTTCCGACAAAGGTAGGTGAATCGCTCGGTGATTATGATGTTGTGATTGTATCGGGCGGCTACGGGACGCGGACGCTGGTTGAGGATGAAGGATTTATGACGTGGTTTGCGACCTCAGCGGAATGCAGGCTGAAAGCCTCAGTCTGTACGGGTTCGATTTTGTTTGGTAAAGCCGGATTTCTGCAAGATAAGAAGGCGACAACACATCCAACATCGTTTAATGATTTGAAACCGTTTTGTGCAGAAGTTGTAGATGACCGCGTAGTAGACGAAGGCGATGTAATTACGGCGCGTGGCGTTACCTCTTCGATTGACCTTGGACTTTATCTGATTGAGAAGTTCGCTGGTAGCGAAACGCGAGAGAAGATTCGCCGACAGATGGATTATCAACAATAAATCTTGTCACTTATTATGTTGAAACACTGAGATGAATTATTTCAGCGCCGGACAATTTTCTGGACATCATAATCAGACGACTGCGTTTGACGGCATCCTTGCGACCGAAACGGAATACGACTATCAATTTGTTGATTGGCACTACCACGAAAATCCATATTTTTCCTTTATTTTCAAGGGAAATTGCCGTCACACGAACAAACGAGAAACATTTGAATGTTCGCCGGATTCTTTACTGTTTCATAACTGCTATGAACCTCATTGCAACACCAAAGCAGGAGGCGTCTCACAAGGGTTTCAAATTGAACTGAGCCATGACTGGTGCAAAAAGTTTGATATTGATTTGGATAAATTGCCGGACAGCACAAAGATTATTCACCCCAATAGCCGACTGCTTTTTTACAATATCTACAGGGAATCGAAACTACCTGACAACACTTCCAATCTGACGGTTGATGCGCTGTTACTGGAAACCTTCGCCATGATGCGGAGCGTTGAAACCTTTTCTTGCGCTTCGACGCCGGCTTGGGTAAAAAAGCTTGACGAGATTTTGCATGAGAATGTTGACCGTCCACTTTCGTTGCAGGGATTGTCAAATGAATTGAATCTACATTTTGTTCATCTTTCGCGTGATTTTCCTCGATACTTTCGTTGTAACTTCAGCCAATACATCAGAAAAATTAAGGTTGAAAAGTCGCTCTCATTACTTCGCAATCGGCAATTTTCAATGGCGGAGATCGCCTTTATGTGTGGCTTTGCGGATCAAAGCCATTTCATTCGTTGCTTCAAAGAATTTACTGCCCTCACTCCCAAAGATTTTCGCAAACTCATTCAATAAAGTTCTCTACGTTAAATCCATTCTATCTTTCCCGGAAAAATCCCCCTATCGTTTTGCCGTCCGCAAATGAATAACAGCGACGAAGCAATGATGACGATGGAATCCTACAAACCCCGCAAAGTTGAGTTCTGTCAAATAGCCTCCGTCAACGATTGGCAGGTGAAAGTTTATACCATCACCAGCCGCGCATCGTTTGAATCGAAAACGACATTAGAAAATGCCGTTACCCGGCTTCCCGTCTGGCTCGAAAAATCAACGCGGCTCAACCTACCAACCTACAAAGCAGCCTTTCTTATCGTCCATGAAGGACGCGACGGCATCTGGAGTTTAATCAATTGGTGGATAGGCGGCGGGAGGCTGCAAAGCACGACGTTTTACACAAGTTTTGAGCAACCGAATGATTTTACCCTGCTGCCGACGGAAGGATTTATGGCGTGTGTTTGGGAAATACCGATTATCAGTTTTGAACGAACGCTGTGGGTTGAACACATTTTGAAGAGAGCCGAAAAGCCAGATTTTAGCGGCTATCTGGCAAAACATTTGAGTAGAGAAATTTGAAGTTCAAGCGAGAAGCCATCATGAAAAAATCTGCTATTAACCAACCGTCTTGTTATTTCGACCGTTACATCAATCAAGTCGAAGATATAGAATTGCTGGAAGCTTTCCAGAATTCCAAAATGGAGCTTGACCAATTCGATGTAGATAAATTTAACCGCATTGGCAGCGCTGTTTACGCCAAAGGCAAATGGGCAATCAAAGATATTTTTCAGCACTTGATTGACGTTGAATACATCTTGTCTTACAGAGCTTTGCGTCTGGCGCGAAACGATAAGACGCAACTCTCAGGTTTTGATGAAGCCTTGTTAGCTGCCAACGTCAACACTGCAAACCGAAGTCTGGAAAGCCTTATTGCCGAATTAAAAAGCATCCGCACGGCGACCACGTTGCTGTTCGATTCATTCGACGACGACGCATTGCAGCACAGTGGCGTCATATCCGGAAATCAAATGTCGGCTTTAGCGTTTGGCTTTACGATTGTCGGTCATCAAAAACACCATTGGCACATTCTTGAGGAACGATATTTCCCGTTAGTCGGATAAAGGCAACCAACACAACGAACCCTGTGCGTGCGGAGCCTACATTTTAACCGTCTGCTTCCGAAAGCGGTTTACGTTGTGAAAACTACTGGGGGTGGAGGATTTTATGAGGATTATTTTGTCCCTATTCATTTTATTGTTATCGGTTGTCAGCGTCAGCGCTCAAAAATTGACGGTTACAGTAACCGTTAATGAGCAGGTTGAATTGGCGACCGTCGTAGCGCGGTTAGCGGGTTTTGAAGAATTCGTCAACCATAATTTTAAGAGTTATGCAGAGAGTGTTGATAACCACTTCGGCAAATACAGAGATCACGAATTGATTAAATTCGCTCAGAAATTACGAGAAACAAATCGCATTGCTTTTTCACAATATCTAAGTTTGCCCGCCCATCTGAATGCCGATTATACGCAGAAAGTTGTCTTTACCGAAAGCGTTCCGCATAAGGATTTCGGCAGGAAAAATGCAGAAGAATTTGTTCGGTTACTGAGGAAGTTTTATCAAGACGCCGAATGTGAAAAATTTTTCAAAGACCATGCCGCAATGTTTCGCGCTGCCGAGCAACGCTATCAAGAGGTAGTAAATAAAATAGATTTTCCCTGGTTTGAGAAATTTTACGGTGAACGCCCCGACGGAACTTTTATGGTGAATATCGGCTTACTGGCTGGCGGCGGAAACTTTGGCGAAAAGGTTATCTATCCCAACAATAAAAAAGAGAGTATTGCAATTATGGGTGTAACAGCAGCTGATGAAAAAGGCGTGCCGATTTTTTCCGCAGAGGCAGAACTGCCTGTCATCATACATGAATTTAATCATAGCTTCATCAATTATCTGGTTGATGACAATCCCAAACCGTTTCAAGTGAGTTGCGAAATCATCTATAAACTTGTTGCCGAAAAGATGAAGAGACAGGCTTACGGAGGATGGCAAACGCCTCTCAATGAATCTTTGGTGCGTGCCGCTGTCATTCGTTACTTGTTTGAACATCAAGGAATTGAAGAAGCGAATGCCGAAATCATAAACGAAAAAGCAAGCGGTTTTGTCTGGATGGACGAACTGTTTACGCTGCTTGGAACTTACGAAAATAACCGAGAGAGGTATTCAACGCTGCGTTCTTTTATGCCGGTTCTGGCGGGCTATCACATTGATTTAGCCAAGCGAATTGATGACAAGGTCGCCCGGTTTGAAGAATCAAAACCTAAAATCATAGCCATTGAAGAATTCAAAAATGAAGCGCAAGGCGTTGACCCGAATACCGCACAACTGACTTTCATTTTTGAAAGACCGATGAAAAAGAGAAAAGGCATTTCAATGGATTACGGTAAAAATGGCGAAGCAGGCTTTCCCGAACTCCGCAAAGGAACTGCCTACAGCGAAGACGGAATGAAATTTACCTTGCCGGTGAAGCTAAAACCCGACTGGGAGTATGAATTTGTCGTTTATGGGAATTCTTTCACCTCAAAAGACGGCTACCCGGCACAAAACTATATGGTGAAATTTAAGACCGCAAAATAGAAATTTCCGCGTTACGGAGAGGCTTTATGCAACCGAAAGATCTGCGTCAGTTTTTGGCGGCTTTATTATTACTTTTATTTGTCTATCCATACATCGCTTCGGCGCATTCGTTCAGCCATTCTTTGCTTGCGCCTGAGATGCTTCCCGATGAAGCGCAAGCGGAAAAGAAAAAACTGCCGCCTGTCAATTCGCTTCGTTCGCGGAACATAGACGTGAAGCATCTGGCGATTGATTTACGATTCGATTGGCAGAAAAAACAAGCATATGGAACTACGGCGGTGACGCTGGCTCCGTTCAGCACGACCACTAGCATCTTCCTTGATGCGGGAATGTTGACGATAAATTCGATTACGCTCGCCACCGGCACGCCATTGAAATTTGCTTATGACGGCGGCGATAAAAACGACAATCTCAAGATTACGCTTGACCGTATGTATCAGGCAGGCGAAGACCTGACGATTCAAATTGATTACCATACAAACTGGGTAAATCAGCCCGACCCGAACAGTCTGGGCGGCACAAACGGCAAAGGTCTGCGATTTACTGAACCGACCTCAAACGATCCGACGAAGATGAGGGAAATCTGGTCAATGGGCGACCCGGAGGCAAATCGGTACTGGTTTCCGGGTTATGATGCGCCTAACGATCTGCGGACAACTGAATTTACCGCAACAGTAGACAAAAAGTTGACAGTAATTTCCAACGGCAGACTCGTCGAAACCAAAGATAATGCCGATGGCACACGCACTTTTCATTGGAAAATGAAGACGCCTTATGCCAATCATCTGACCGCTTTTGTAGCCGGCGAATATATTGATAGTAAGCAAAATTACGACGGCATCGAACTCCATAATTTTGGCTACCCGCAGGAAAAAGACTGGGTGACGGCAACGGTCGAGCGCCTGCCCGATATGGTCAAATTCTTTTCTGAAAAGACCGGCGCGAAATATCCTCATGCGAGTTATGCACAGGTTTTCGTGCAGGACATTGGCAGTTTCGCGGCAACTATGAATTTTTCTACCATTACCGAAAATATGGTGGATGACTTTCCGACGCACGCCGATTTTTTCTATTTGTGGGATTTAACTGAAGCGGAAGCCCTCGCAGGACAATGGTTTGGCAATTATCTGAGCGCCCGCGACTGGAGCCATGTCTGGCTCAATAAAAGTTTTGCCCATTACTTTAACTGTCTTTACAACGAACACCGCAACGGGCGCGAAGAGTGGCTTTTGTGGGTTCACCGCTTTGACCAAAGCACCTATCTATTTGACTGGAATTCGGGAAACCGCCGTCCGATTGTTACACGAAACTATGAAAACGCTGCCGCAGTTACGTCTGACAATTATGCAACGATTCGCGGAGCTTTGGTTCTCAATATGCTTCGCAAACAGTTGGGCGAAGAGAATTGTTGGAAAGTCATTCGGCATTATGTGAAATCGAATGCCAACAAAGCGGTTACAACCGAAGACTTTCGCAAGGCTATCGAAGAAACAACCGGCGAGCCAATGGACTGGTTTTTCGATCAATGGCTTTATCGTATGGGGCATCCGATTTTTGATGTTACGAAAAATTATGATGCGGCGAAAAAGCAATTGACACTCACCGTCAAGCAAATGCAGAAGGTTGATCCGAACGACGAATACCCACAAGCCGACTTGTTTCCAGGTAAAATCGAAATCGAAATTGACGATAAAATCGAACAAGTTTGGCTGAAACCACAAGCCGAAAACGTCTTTACCTTTCCGCTTTCAAAGCAGCCGAAGTTTGTCAATTTTGATTTTGAAAACACTTGGATTAAAGAAATCAGATTTGAGAAATCGTTTGACGAATACCTGTCCCAATTCCAAAACTCAAAAGATGTTCTTGCCCGACAATCGGCAATGAGTGAACTCGTCAAAATCGCCAAAGACGAAAAAACGGTGGCAGCAGATAGGACGAAAATTCTTACGGCATTGCGAAATACGATTTTAGGAAATTCATATTGGCGGTTGCGGCTTTCGGCGCTATCGCAGCTTCAAGGTTTGCTCGGAGCATCGCTGCCATTGGATGAAGCGATTATTTCGATGCTCCTGACCGTCATAAAAAACGACAAATCGTGGCGGCGGGCAACGGCGATTGGATTTCTGGGAATGACGCGAGACGGAAAATTTACCGATCTTTATCTCAACGCCTTGAACGACCAGAGTTTTCGCGTCATCAACTCTGCGGCAATTGCTTTGGGTAAAACCAAAAGCCCGAAAGCCTTTGACGCTTTAGTAAAACTGAAAGATAAACCTTCGATGAAAAGCCAGACGCTGATTAGTGCGTTGGCTGGCTTAAAAGAACTCGGCGATCCGCGTGGTTTTGACATCGCTTTCAAGGCATTATCTGATCTCAAGTTGCCGCGTTGGCGGTTGCCGAATCCGCCGGTCTGGGATTTTCGGGTTTTCGCCGCCGATACCATTGCCTCATTAGGAAAGAGTGATAAAGCCTATCCGATGGTCTTTGAGCGATTCAAAAAATCACTGGCTGAAGATGATGTAAACGGCATTTTTTATAATGTCGTACTGATTACCACACTCGCCGATTCACGCGGGCAGGAAGCATTTGATCTGCTGAAAACAAAATTCAAAGACGATGCCAACGCCATGCAAGCACTGAGGCAATATGAAGCGCAGTTCAAGGACGCAATCAAGAAATCTTGAATGTACCAAAGCTATAAGGAAAGAAGCACATCAAGGAAGCGCCGAGAGTAGAGTTCTCTGCGGAAACACCGCTTTCTCAATTCGTCCTATCTTCATCGCCGCCTTTCAACGGTATTCTTCGCATTTGCGTATTGGTCGCAGAATCATTTACCCTTGCGGCGATGGAGAATCAATCAATCGCCGCGTTGCGCTGTATCGAAACAGCTTGCAACGCCACTTATTCAATCAATCAACGCCTCTATACCTGTCCGGCTTGCGGCGGCTTGCTTGATATTCATTATGAATTTCATTTACCGCCTGCCGATGAAATAAAAGCCCTTTTCAAAACGCGCCGCCTCAGCGATGATGCCATTAATCGCAGCGGTGTTTGGCGCTTTCGTGAGTTGCTGCCTTTTGTAGCTGATGCTGCCGCTATTGTCACACTCGAAGAAGGCAATACGCCAATTTATACCGCGCCGCGTTCTGCGGAGTATGCCGGACTTGCCGAAGTGCGTTTCAAACATCAGGGAATGAATCCGACAGGTTCATTCAAAGACAATGGTATGACAACCGGCGTTACACAGGCTAAGGCATTGGGCGCAAAGGTGGTCGCCTGCGCTTCGACGGGCAATACGTCAGCTTCGATGGCGGCTTATGCGGCACGCGCCGGAATGCGCGGCGTTGTCTTTATTCCGGCAGGGCAGGTCGCTTACGGCAAATTATCGCAATCACTGGAATATGGTTCTCTGGTCGTTGAAATCGAAGGGAACTTCGATGATGCGATGCGGCTAGTGCGGCAACTGGCGGACGAATCAGACCTCTATCTGCTCAATTCGGTTAATCCGTTTCGCCTTGAAGGACAGAAAGCCATCGCTATTGAGATGATGGAGCAATTAGGTTGGCAAGCGCCGGATTGGCTTGTCGTACCGGGCGGCAACCTTGGCAATTCATCAGCGATTGGCAAAGGCTTATATGAGCTTCACACGCTGGGAATGATTGATCGGTTGCCGCGTTTGGCAATGATTCAGGCAGCCGGCGCAGCGCCGCTTTACGACTACTATCAATCATCTGACAAAGAGACATTTCAAACGGTTGAACATCCGGCAACATTGGCAACGGCTATTAAAATCGGCAAGCCTGTTTCGTGGAAAAAAGCGTGGCGGGCGCTTGCGTGGACAAACGGCGTTGTCGAACGGGTTACGGAAAACGAAATTGCCGATGCCAAAGCGATTATCGGACAGGACGGCATCGGCTGTGAACCGGCCTCGGCGACAACGCTGGCAGGGATAAAGAAACTGGTCGCTGCTGGCATTATTGAGAGACAAGCAGAAGTTGTCGCGGTGCTGACCGGCAATGTCATGAAAGACCCGACCTATTCAATCCATTATCATACGGGAAAGCTGGCACTTGACGGCCAATTCATCACTGGCAACTTCATGAATCAGAGCGTACAGGTGGCGGCAGACAAAAATGCCCTTAAGGAATTGTTGAATTTGTAACTCAAGTTAGGCGGCAAAGAGGTAAGCAACACCTTTCAGGAGCGGGGGTTAGAGTTCAACCTTCAGGTTGGTCGTAGCGTGACAAGCAACCACTAAGGAGTACAACGAAGGCGCTCAACCTTAAGAAAGGCAGCGCGAAGTTTGGAAGAAACCTCAACTTTTGCCTTCTCACCCTACGACCAACCTGAAGGTTGAACTCTAACGCTTGTCGCCAAACCGTTCAGTTGCTGGCTGCAGAAGCCGAATTTATAAGCCTGAAAACGACTTTGCCCGAATAATTCGTATTGTTAGAGTTGGGCGTGAAACTCTATAATCTCGTTACAGACTTTCGCAGCGCACAGCTTTATCGTGCGATTTTCAGTTTTCGGAGGGAATTATGATTTCTCGATTGATCGCTTATCGTCTCTTCCTGATAGGTTTGCTCGTTGTTTCCTTGTCAGGCATCGGCACGGGTTTTCAGAAAACGGCGGCAACGGCTTCGGCAAAACAATCGGCGGCAACGGATACGACTGCCGACGATTCATCAAGCGACGGCACGCGAGGCTTGAAACCGCGTGAATATGCCCAGCAGTTGAATATAAGAATTGCCGCCCGGCGGACGAATGCAACCGCCCCGTCAAAGGGTAAGAACGCCCCCCCGGCTTTTGTCGCTAAGGTCAATTCTGCTACTGAGAAGCCGCTTGCCAAAGGCGAAGATGTCGGCGTAACGCTGTGGCTTTTAAGCGAATCATTGAAGACTGATGATAAAGAGGTGCAGGAAAAGACCCGCATAGCCGTCAGAAAAAATGGCAGAGAGATAGAAAAGGAGGTCGTGCTGACTCCCAGACGCGCCAGTTCCGGCACTCTTTTTGAGGATGGCAACATCATGCGCTTCAGTCTGGAAACGCCATTTGAAGGTTATGTCTACATCGTCAACCGGGAAAAGTATGGTGACCATGATTATAGCGAGCCGTATTTAATCTTTCCGTCCAAGCAGGATGTTGGCAAGTCAGACAAAGGCAGCCCCGATAAAACCCTCTTCATTCCCAATGACAGCGGCTATTTTGAGTTAAAGAAGCTGGCGGAAAACCAGAAGCCGAAACAGGCAGAGGTCTTTCACGTGATTATCAGCAAAACGCCGATTCAGGAATTGCCGCCTCTGGAAACCGATGAACCGCGCAAGATTGATAGCGCGTTATTCGAGAAGTGGAGAACGCAATGGAATACCGGGACGACGGAGTTTGAACAGAAGTTCGGCAAAGGTGTGAGCATCAAGAAGGCGGAAAAGGAAGCCAGCGTCGCCAAGCGCGGGCGACTGAAAGAGACCGACCCATTGCCGCAGACGGTTTACCATGTTGGCAGCACATCACCGGATGCTTTAATTTTTGAAGTGCAAATTAAAATCAAGCCGTAATGCAAGCTCTCTAAAACGGCAATTCGGCATTGCCACAAAATGGCGATGATGCGTCACTCAGACAATAGGCTATGAACGATAAGAAAGACGACTCAACTATATCCTTTGCATCCAACGCGACAGGTTCCAATCCAACGGAAGCGGCGGCGGAAACCGCGCAATTGACGGTGGCGCTAAACCAGGATTCCCTGCCATCGCTCAGTGAAGCATCTGTGTTACTTTTCGATAATCGCTTCAAAATTCTGAAAGAACTTGGACGCGGTGGCATTGGCATTACTTATCTGGCGATGGACCTACAGAGTGGCAATCTCGTGGCGATTAAATCGTTGCTTGAACGGCTGAATGCCAAAGATACATCGTGGGTGGAACGTCATTTCCGGGATGAAGTGGCGGCATTATCACGCATCAACCATTCCGGCGTCGTCAAATTTATCGCTTCGGGAGCAACCCCTGACGGTAAGCCCTATATCGCTATGGAATATGTCGAAGGCGTTGATTTACGTTCCCAGATTGAGCCGGAAAAGGGCGTGGATGATTTTGAGCGCATCGGCAATCTGATGCAGCAGCTTGGCAGCGCGATTAGCGCCGCTCATGACGCCGGCATCTATCACCGCGATTTGAAACCGGAAAATGTGCTGATTACCAAACCGACAGCCGAGCGCAGCGAAGAGGTCAAGGTCATTGATTTTGGCATTGCGACGGTGAAAAATTCGGTTGACGAAAAAACCCGCGCTACCGTGCTGGCTGGCAGTGTGCGCTATATGGCTCCCGAACAGTTGTACGGCAAGCCGACCGCCTCGACAGACATCTATGCCATGGGGGCGCTGGCTTATGAGATGATTACCGGGCGCACGCCATTCAACCCGGATTTGAAACATCCGTTGGCAGCGATGCAGCAGTTGATTCAAATGCAAAAGGTCGGCGTGCGCGTCAAACCGCAGGATTTACGCCCCAGTCTGCCTGATGAAGCACAGGAAGTGGTATTGAAGGCGTTGAATTTTAATCAAGCGGATCGCTTTCAACGCGCTGATGAATTTGGCAAGGCGCTAGCGGCGGCGCTGACGGCTCATGACGAAGATTCGCTGACTTCGCATTACATAGATAAAGGGACGCAAGTGATGACCAATCCCGGCATCGAACCCTTTACGCCTTCTCAGCAGCAAACTCACATTGAACGGCGACGGCAGACTAATTCCGGCAGAGCGGCGGTTGGGCAGGAGCTTAGTGCGGCGAACGAGGCGCAGAAAGCAGTTTACGTAGACCCCAAATCAGTAGAGCAACAAAAGCCAAATACCAAAATTATCAAAGTTGCGGCTATCATCATCGGTCTTGTCTTTCTGGCGGCAGCTTCGTTGCTGCTTTTCCTGGACCGCAATAAAAATGTAGCGCCGCCCATCCAGCCTCCGGTGGCGAAGACTTACAGTTTGAATTACTGGACCGAAGCGCAGAAGTATAAAGGCACGCAAAAAGAGGGCGAGCCAATCCGTCTGCTTGGCAGCGAAACCTATTTCGGCAACGGTGATGGCTTGCGCTTCTTCTTCAGTGGCTCAGAAGACGGGCATCTCTATTTGCTTTATGAAGACACCAGCAAACGGGAACCGTCTTACGCTTTTCTCTTCCCTTCTCCATCCATCAATAATGCTTCTTCGCAAGTGAAGGCGGGCGCTGAACTGCCGACGGCTGAGAGCATCTTTGATGATAAAACCGGCACCGAAAAGGTCTGGATTGTCTGGTCGGCAAAAGCCATCCCGGAATTGCAGCAATCAATCAGTCAGTGGGTAAACAAAGAGCATCAAGGCGAAATCAAAGACGCCGCACAAAATGGCTTCATCAAAACCTTCCTCGAACAGAACTCCAACACCAAGAATGAAGTCTCCCTCGACGAAGTGAAACGACAGATGAAGGTAACCAGTAAAACCGACATCATTGTACGCCTGCTGCCATTACAACACCGATGATGTCGTTTTATCTGACGAACCGGAAGCACAATCCCGGGAATGTAGAAGCCCATGTACGACAAGCCTCACCAGATTTTATGCTTAATTCTACTGGCGTGCTTGTTCCTTGTGTTCCCGCCAGCAGTTTTGTCGCAATCAAGCAGTGAAAAAAAGCCACCGCGCAAAGCCATCAAGCTCAAACTGGATACGCCTGTTGTGCAACCGATTCGCGGCGGCGAAGAATTTACTTATGAAATCAAGTTGAAAAGCGGGCAATACCTGAACGCCGTCGTCGAGCAACACGGGATTGAGCTTTCCCTGCTGTTGATTGCGCCGGACGGCAGACGAGTAGCCGAGATTCCTGCCGCCGCAGATTCCGAAAACAAAAAAACGCTCTCCTTCATTGCCGAAATGAAGGGCGATTACCGCTTGCTAATCAATGCGCCGCAAAATGCCGCCCAATCGGGAAAATACACGCTCCGGCTTGCGGCGCGACGCATGGCAGCCACACAGGAAGTTGCATTACAGCAAGCCGACCAATTAAATAAAGAGGCTGACCAGCTTTTTAACGACAGCAAATTTGACAAAGCGTTGCCTTTGATGGAACAGGCGCTAGCGATTCGAGAGAAGGAGCTCGGCGGCGAAAACGTAAAAGTTGCCGCTAGCCTTAATGATTTGGGGCTGATTTATCAACAACTGGGGAATTACGCGAAAGCCGAGCCGCTTTTTGCGCGTGGGCTGGCGATTCGGGAGAAGGCGCTGGGAGAAAATCACCCTGACGTTGCCGAATCGCTTATCAATCTGGCGACGCTCTATTTCAGCAAGGGCGATTATGTCAAAGCCGAGCCGTTGATGAAACGCGCCGTGCAGCACGCCGAAAACATATTTGGCGCAGAGCATCCCAATCTTGCCGGTTATCTCAATAATCTGGCGTCGCTTTATCAAACCGTAGGCGACTACCTGAAAGCCGAAGCGTTATATCAACGCGCCCTTTCTATTCGAGAAAAATCCCTCGGCGGGGAACATCCGCTAGTGTCGCGCTCACTCAATAATCTGGCGAATCTCTATTACACGATGGGGAATAACGAAAAAGCCGCGCCGCTGTATCGTCGTTCGCTGGCAATCGGTGAACAGACACTGGGCGCGGAGCATCCGAATGTTGCCGTCACGATCAATAATCTTGCCGTCATCTACTACGAAAAAGGCGACTACGCACAGGCGGAACCGCTTTATCTGCGCTCGCTGGCAATCCGGGAGAAGATTTACGGCGCGGAACACCCGGCGGTAGCCACGATTCTCAATAATCTGGCGGAGATTGCTTCGGCAAAAGGTGAACTGGCAAAGGCGGAACCACTCTACCTGCGGGCGCTCTCGATTCGGGAGAAAGTCCTTGGAAATGAACACCCGACGGTTGCCGAAGTCCTGAGCAACCTTGCCGGCTTTTATCAACTCAAAGGCGACCCGGCGCGGATGGTGGCGTACCAGACCCGCTCCATGAATATCAAAGAAAAGAACATCGCCTTAAACCTGACACGCGGTTCCGAGCGCCAGAAACTGCTCTACCTGGCGACCTTTGAGAACGAAGAGAACACCACGGTAGATATGCACTTACAGTTTGCGCCGAATGATATAGCGGCACGGCGACTGGCGCTGACGACGATTTTACGGCGCAAAGGTCGCGCTCTGGACGCGATGAGCGACAGCATCGCCGCCTTGCGCCGCCGCCTCAATCCGCAGGATCGGCTGTTGCTTGACGAGTTGAATAAAACGCGAACCCGTCTGGCGAGTATCGTCGGCGGCAGCGCCGGTAATGAGGAGGCGAAGGAACGCGCCGCTGAAATGAAACGATTGAAAGAGCAGATTGAAAAACTCGAAGCAGAGATCAGCGCCCGCAGCGCCGAGTTTCGTGTGCAGTCCAGCCCGGTTACAATCGAAGCCGTGCAGGGGACGATTCCGCGAGACGCGGCGCTTGTCGAATTTATCCGCTTCAGAGCCTATGATGCCCAAAAGAAGCTCTATGAAGAGCCGCGTTACGCCGCTTATGTGCTGCGAAATCAAGGCGACCCGGCATCCGTAGAACTCGGAAATGCAAAGAGTATTGATGAAAAGATAGATGAATTTCGCCAGGCATTACGAGACCGAAAAAGGCAGGATGTTACGAAGATTGGGCGAGAAGTTGACCAGCTTGTGGTGCAGCCGGTTCGTAAGTTACTGGAAGGCGAGAAAACAGCGGAAAAGAGGGGAACAGGGGAACGGATGAAGAGGGGAAGAGGCAAGCGGCAAGCGACTGCTTCCCTTCCCCGTGTTCCCGCTTCTCCTCTTCTCCCGCTCGCCTCTTCCCCTCTTCATCTGTTCTTGTCGCCGGATGCGTCGTTAAACCTGATACCGTTTGCGGCATTGGTGGATGAGCGCGGTGAGTATCTGGTCAATCGCTATTCGTTTACCTATCTGACCAGCGGACGCGATTTGCTGCGATTACAGGTCAAAACGGCTAACGCAAATGCGCCGCTTATCCTTGCCGATCCCGATTTCGGCAAAACACTGGCGGAGTCTTCAGTTTCGGCAGCATCCAGTGAACTTGGAGAACTCTTCTTCGATAGATTGAAAGGCACTGAGGAAGAGGCAAAGGATTTACGGACGCTCTTTCCCAATGCTTCTGTATTGACACGGAAACAGGCTACAGAAGCGGCGTTGAAAGCGGCAGCGCACCCTTCGATTTTGCACATTGCTACGCATGGCTTTTTCCTTGATGAAAACACGCATTTGCAGACTGAAACGCGAGACGGCAAAAAGCGAATTGTCATTCGCCGTCGCCCAAAAAACGACAAATCAAACAACCAACCTTCCGGGTTCTACGCGCCGATGCTATTTTCCGGCTTAGGTCTGGCGGGAGCCAATGAACGCATCAGCAATGACGGTAATGATGGAATTCTAACGGCGCTGGAAGCAGCCGGTCTTGATTTATGGGGAACGAAACTGGTTGTGCTTTCTGCCTGTGATACTGGCATCGGTAAAGTCCTGAATGGTGACGGCGTGTATGGACTCCGCCGCGCTCTGGTGGTGGCAGGCAGCGAAAGCCAGCTGCTCAGTCTATGGCGCGTCTCGGATGAAGGCACACGCGAATTGATGGTTGATTATTACAGACGCTTGAAAGCAGGCGAAGGTCGCAGTGACGCGCTCAGGCAAGCACAATTGAAACTGCTTGCCAACCCGAACCGCAAACATCCCTTCTACTGGGCAAGTTTCATTCATACCGGCGAATGGGCAAATCTGGATGGCAAACGCTGAGAAAAGTCACCGCACTTTACACCATCGTTGTCGCCTCCCTATAATCCCCTTTCTATTATGAATCCAAGCCATGAAACGGTCATCGTCCTCGATTTCGGTTCGCAGTATACCCAGTTGATTGCGCGACGAGTGCGCGAAATTGGTGTTTACTCTGAAATCGTTCCCTTTAATACGCCAATTGATACAATTCGTAGCAAAGAGCCGCGTGCCATCATCCTGTCCGGTGGTCCGTCGTCGGTCTACGAAGAAGGTGCGCCGCATCCTGATCGCGCCGTACTTGAGTTGGGCGTTCCGGTACTTGGCATCTGCTATGGTGTGCAGTTGCTCTCGTACTTCTTAGGCGGCGAAGTCAGCCCCTCGAATCGTCGGGAATATGGTTATGCCGAAATTGAAAAACGTGCTGAAAGCCCGCTCTTTACCGGCTTACCCGATTCCTTGAAAGTCTGGATGAGTCACGGCGATTATGTCAGCCGCCCGCCCGCCGGTTTTCACATCACCGCTTCTACCGAGGCGGCGATTGGCGCAATCGAAGACCCGATGCGGCAACTCTACGGCATTCAATTCCACCCGGAAGTCGCGCATACGCCGCTTGGTAAAGAGGTCTTGAAGAACTTTTTGCTCAATGTCTGCGGCTTGCACGCTGACTGGACGGTTGGCTCGTTTATTGAAAATGCGATTGAGCAGATAAAGGCGCAGGCGGGCGATGGGCGCGTCGTCTGCGGGCTGTCGGGCGGCGTTGATTCATCGGTTGCGGCGGCTCTGGTTGCCCGAGCGATTGGCGACCGGCAGACCTGTATCTTTGTAGATAACGGCTTGCTCAGAAAAGACGAATTCGAGCAGGTGCTTGAAGCGTACCGCGAGATGAATCTCAATGTCGTTGGTGTGGCGGCGGGTGAGCGCTTCCTGACACGGCTCGCCGGAGTCACCGACCCGGAGCGCAAGCGCAAAATCATCGGCAATGAATTTATCGAGGTCTTTCAGGAAGAGGCGAATAAATTAGGCAAAGTGGACTTCCTCGTACAAGGCACACTCTACCCGGATGTCATCGAATCCGTATCCGTCAAAGGACCTTCGGCGGTCATCAAATCACATCACAACGTCGGCGGCTTGCCCGAAAAGATGCATCTGAAATTGATTGAACCGTTGCGGGAACTCTTCAAGGATGAAGTGCGACGGGTCGGGCGCGAGTTGGGACTGCCGGAAGAGATTATTTCGCGGCAACCGTTTCCGGGTCCGGGGCTTGCCGTGCGGATACTCGGTGAGGTGACAGCCGACCGCGTGGCGCTGTTGCAGGAAGCCGACGCGATTGTATTGGAAGAGATACGCCGCGCCGATTTGTATGAAAAGATTTGGCAGAGCTTTGCGGTGCTGTTGCCAATTTCAACGGTAGGCGTGATGGGCGACAATCGCACTTATGAAAATGCGGTGGCGATTCGCGCCGTTGATTCCGTAGACGGCATGACCGCCGACTGGGTGCGCTTGCCTTACGATGTTCTGCAACGCATTTCTTCAAGAATTGTCAGCGAAGTGCGCGGCATTAATCGCGTTGTCTATGACATTAGTTCCAAACCACCTTCGACGATTGAATGGGAATAAGCTGTCAACTTTTCCACGCAATCAGCGTCTGAGCGTGAATGCAAATGCAACTTGAAAGACTCATCGGGCAGGTTTTAGACAGCAAATATCATCTCGACAAACTGCTTGGGCAAGGCGGCATGGGAGCGGTCTTCCTCGCCACCCATCTCGGCACCAAACGCCCGGTGGCGCTCAAGGTCATCGCGCCGCAGTTCATGGCGAATGAAGAGGTTGGCGAGCGGTTCAGGCGCGAAGCCGAAGCCGCCGGGAGACTGCGCCATCCCAATGTCGTCAATGTCACTGATTTCGGCGTTACCGCATTTGAACGCGAAAAGCTGGCATATCTGGTGATGGAGTACCTCGATGGCGCATCGCTTGGTGAGATGATGAAGCAGCGCCGGCAACTGCCGTTGCCGCTCGTTGTGGATATTGTCGAGCAGATTTGTCTGGCAATCGGCAATGCCCACAAACTCGGCATCATTCACCGCGATTTGAAGCCCGATAACATCTTATTGCAACCGGACGGGCGCGGCGGTTATAACGTCAAGGTTCTTGATTTCGGACTGGCGAAATTACGTGATGTTGCCGAGCCAGACATGGAAAGCAAGCCGGTGCAGATGAGCCTGACCGATACGGCAACAAAAGCGGTTGCTCAAACGACTGCCCACGAACAGGGGCGAACCACCGCCGATATAGAAGCCCAAACTCAACTACAACCGCCGAATGCCACAGAGATTGAAGCGGCAACCTTGCTCCAACCGGCAGTTGCTATGCCAGAAGCACAGACGCGCCTTGTTGATACGAATACGGAAACTGCCACGCAGATTCAACCGGCGGTTTCAACACTGAACGGCAACGAAGCAGATGATGAAGGAGCAACGCGCATTCAAACCGGCGATTTGCAGCGAACCGAGCAACCGGCGGCGAACCCGGCTACCGCCTTGAATAATATCAGCGTCACCTCTTCCGCCTCAGTCGAATTGACCCGCATCGGTTCCATACTGGGAACGCCGCTGTATATGTCGCCGGAGCAATGTCGCGGCGAAGTTCTGGATTCCCACTCAGACATTTACAGCCTCGCAGTCATCGTCTATCAAATGCTTGCCGGAGAGCCGCCATTTAGCGGGACGATGACCGAGTTAATGACGAAACATTGTGACGCCGCGCCGCCTTCTTTGAAGGAGAAGCGCGAAGATGTTCCCGGTTCCGTAGCCGAACTGATCAGTATGGCGTTAGCGAAAAATCCGCAGGAAAGACCGGCAACGGCTGAAGTCTTTGCTGCGGCGTTACATACAACCGCCGAAACGGAAGCCGAAGTTTTGCAGCAGGCAAAGGCAAGCTATTATTCCGCGCAACGCACCTTTTTCATGTCGGCACTGGTAATCTATTTACCCTGCGCCGTTTTCTCATTCGCTTTAAGCAGCGGTTTCAATGAGGCGCTGAGCAAGCCTTTGGCGGCGACCGTTTTCTATCTCTTTATCTTTCTGTTATTGCTCATGGCAACAAAATGGAACACCGCTTTATGTACATTGATCGTCGAAAAGCTGCGTCTTGCGCCCAATACGCCCGTACAATTGAAGCCGTTGATGAGGTTTTTTGCCAGCCGCTTCACCGTGATTGTCGGGGCAAGTGCGCGAAGTTTTTTGCATATTCTCTGGGGCTTGGTCAAATTCATTAAGCCGGGAATGCAAGCCTTTGTTGACAATGCGCTGGTTGCTCCTGTCGCCGTCATGGAAAAGCAACCTGGCGCTTCTGTGCTGGCGCGGTCTGCTTCCCTTGTCCGGCAATTGCGCCTGATTACGTTGTCGTTTGTCCTGCGAGACATTGGCATCTGCCTGTTGTCGCTGGTTCTCTTCCCCAGCATAACGGTACTGATGAGCTACATTTTTGGCGGTACGCGGATAAACCCTTTTACAATCCTGATGGTGCCAACAATAAGAAACTTCATCATTATTTATTGCTGGGTGCTGTTGATTATGATGCACACGGTCTATGCCGCCGTGCCACTCGCCACGCTCTATTTCAAAGCCTTGCAAGCCAAAGGGGAAATACCGGCAACCAGCGGCACAAAAGACTGGCAGAGCAACACCGGCAAGAAAGCAAATCGGTTGAGCAAGGCTACCCTTGCGTGGCTCATCGTGCCATTGCTCATGATCGCTTTTATGGTGGCATCCTGGGTTATTAATATCGGGAAAGTAGAAACTTCTTTGCCTGATGCGGCTCGCTCAGGTCGTCTTGAAACTGTTAAGCGATTACTTGGCGAACGGAAAGATGTCAATGACACCATATTCGGCGGCACTACGGCTTTGATGTTCGCCGCAAAAGAAGGACAAATCGAGATTATCAAAGCCCTGGTAGCAGCAGGCGCAAATATAAAACAACTGGATAATGACGGCGATGATGCTTTGATATATGCGGCGATTGACAACCGCGTTGAAGCAATGAAAGAGTTAATCAGGGCTGGCGCAAATGTAAATTTGCAGAATAAGAAAGGCAATACGGCGCTATTTTCTGCGGCTTTGAAAGGGCGCACCGCAGCCGCACAGCTATTACTGACGGAAGGCGCAGACCCGACCATCACCAATAAAGAGGGCAAAAGCGCCCTTGCCGTCGCCGAAGAAGAGGGACACGCAGAAACGGCAGAACTGCTGAAAGCAGCCGGAAAATAACCCACGATGCACAAGTAAAACGGAAAAGGAGAAAGCACCAAATGTCATCACAATATGGCAAACAGAATGTAATGGACAACTATGTAACTGTCGCCGAACGCATCGAGAAATTCTATGCACGATACCCGGAAGGCAGAATTATCACATCCATCCTTGAACACGATGCCGAGCGCGGCTTTATCCTGATGCGAGCCGATATTTATCGCAGCCCCGATGATGCTCAACCCGCCGCCACCGGACACGCCTTTGAATACCGCGACTCCGGTTTCGTGCAAAAGACTTCTTATATAGAAGTCTGTGAAACCAGTTGCGTCGGGCGGGCATTGGCGCTCTGCGGGTTCGAGGTCAAGCGCGGCATTGCCAGCCGTGAAGAGATGGAGAAACAAGCGCGAATGACTCAGGCAATGCGTGAGCGCGTCGTCACTGCCGTCAAAGAAGCGGCTCCGCCACCTCCGCCCGCCAGAGCCGCTGAAGCTGCACCTGCGGCTACACCAAAAAGCGAACGACTCGTCAGCGAAATTCAAAAAGAGGAAATCCTACAACTCTTACAAACCTTGCGCCCGAAAGACCGCAATGCCCAGCGGCAATTGTTGGTTGACCATACCGGCAAACAATCCCGCGAAGAGTTGACCTACGCCGAAGCAATACGGCTGATTGAAACGCTGAAAGCAGAGAGCGAACAAGCAGACATTGAAGACGATCCGTTGATTTAACCCGTCAGCCGTTGCACCAATAAAATCGGCGCTATCGGGTGGCGATCCAAAACGCGGAAGTTCTTTTTGAAGTTTTCGGGTTCAGAACTTCCGCGTAGATCAACTACCGCCATCTCGCCGTCGGGGATGCGCTCCGGCGAGCCGAACTGCCGATAGCGCGATGCTCTGACCGTCACCAGTTTAATATCCATATCGTTAGCGCGTTCCGCCTCCTGCAAGCTCAATACCTTCATCACTGTCCTCCCAACTCTGCAATCAACTGCGGAATCTCTGCAAACTTCGCTGTTACCCGGTCAGCACGAGTCGTTTCATCTGCCGCCATTGGCGTAACGCCGATGAAGCGTATGGCATAAAATCCCGCCGCCTTCGCTCCGGCAATGTCCGTATGCTCAAGGTCGCCGATGTGAATGATCTCCGGCGGCGCGGCAGCCAACGCTTGTGCAGTTTGCCGGAAAACTTTCCGATGCGGCTTCGACTGTCCGGCTTCATCGGAAAAGACCAACGACGTGAAAGCATCATAAATTCCGGCATCTCGCAGCACCCGCTTCAAGACGCGACCGGGCGAATAGCCAACATCCGAAATGATGCCGAGCCGGAAGCCCTGCCGCGATACGGCTTCGATGATTTCGCGCACGCCATCAATCAAGACCGGCGGCTCTTCCAGTATGCCCTCTTCGTAATCATTGACGACGCGCCGCATTTCATCAGCCGCGAGCTTCGCCTTGAGCAAGGTCAAAATGCGTTCGACCCGTTCGCCCGCCGACAAAGTGCGATGCTCCTGAGTCCAGATGCGATGATGCGCTTCGGCTTCGGCAATCGTCGCCAGGTCAATCTGCTCCTCGCTGCATTGTGTTCCCTGCCGGTGCAAGGATTCTTTAAGCAAACGGCAACGCCGCGCCTGATAATTTTTGAATGCGCCCGGTGACTCAGTGAATAGCGTCTGCCAGAAATCGAAAGAGATAGCTTTAATCTTCACCATAACCTCAACAAAAAGTATAGCGCAAATCCAGCAAATGAGCAGATAGATTCCGCTATACCGGGAGCGCGGACGTCCACGTCCGCAGGATGAATAATGACGAACCTTTGTGTTCACCGAGTAGTTGCCAGCCGAGACCATGCGGACGTGGACGTCCGCGCTCCCAGTGGAGAGGCGCTCTACAAAATCCTCTTGCCCGTCCCTCAATTTGCGATTAGTTTACTTGACGCGATGAAGAACAAGCAGCACAAAAACCTGCTATCAGGCGACGATTTCAAACTCGAACTTAATAAGGCTTTACTTGATTTTCAAATAACCATGTTGAGCGAGGCACAGAAAGCGCGTCTGTATCGGCATTATGAAATGCTGCTTAACTGGAATCGCCACACCAATCTGACGCGCATCATCAAACCCGCAGAAGCGGCGCGACTTCACTATGCCGAATCCATCTTCAGCGCCCAATTTATCACAGACGCTCGCACGGCGCTTGACATCGGCAGTGGCGCGGGATTTCCCGCCGTGCCACTGGCAAGCGTCCGCGACGATCTGCGCGTCACGGCGCTGGAAGCCAATCAGAAGAAGGCGCTTTTTCTTTATGAAGTCAAAGACGCGCTGCAACTCGATAATTTTCATATTGCCCGCCATCGCCTCGAAGATTTTGATTGCGGTATCTTCGACGTTCTCATCAGCCGCGCTCTCGATAATGCCGAAGCAATGATGCGGAACATCTTAGAGCATTTGAGCGACAATCAACGCCTGTTGCTCTATGGTTCGCGGGCGCTGCTCGAAAGTTTGTATGCGCCGGTAGCAGAGCAATTCAAGATTGACTACCATAAAATTCCGCATTCCGAATCGCGTTACCTTGCGGTCTTTGCGCCACAATAAGCGGCTCGCTCTATAACTTCTTCCCAGTCCCGGTACTTCTGATGTAATCAAGCAGAGCCGCTCATTCAAAATGACCGGAACGGCAATTTTCACTGCGACAATTTTTCTAAAATATCGGTTTGCCTCCCCGTTTCAGGGCATTTTTCACTCTGGCACGAACCTTGCCCTATTCTTAGCCGGAAGCTCGAAGCACTAATAAACTGGTGCTTTCACACGAAACCATCATGCGTCACCGGGAAATTGCGCGACGCTGCTGCCTCGTCGGAGCCTTCGGATGCCTCACCTCCGAATGGCTCCGGCGCAAGCGCAGCGTCACGCACGGATGCGAAACGAATAACCCTCTCTGTACAAGTTCCGGTACCAACGCATGATGGTTCGTTTTTTCCTCGTTCAAACAATCCTCGATTCTCCTTACCTGCTGTTTTAGACTTGCCGTTGACTGTGATATTCTTCGCCACGTTTTCATTTGCATCAACTTACAAGCGGGCGGCGTGTGAACGTCAGCAGTCCGTGTTTTCAGGAGGTTTATGCTTTGATTGTACCACTTAATGAATACGATTTTTTGCAACGCGCTCTGACGGTTCACGCCGATAAAGTAGCGATTGTTAGCGGCGATTTGCGCCTCACCTACCGGCAATTTGGCGAGCGGGTTTTCGCATGGGCAAATCTGATGCGTTCGCTTGGCGTTGAAAAAGGCGACCGCGTGGCGATTCTGATGCCGAATAGTCACCGCATACTGGAAGCCTTCTTCGGTACGCCCTTGCTTGGCTCTATCCTGATGCCGCTCAACTTCCGGCTTATCCCCGATGATTTCGAGTACATCCTCAATCACGGTGGCGCGAAAGTTCTTATCATCGAAGAAGAATTGGCTCACTTGATTGAGCCAATTCGACACAATCTGAGCGCCATAGAGCATTTCATTGCTGCCCGTGACGATGGCGCGATTACTACTGATGGGTGGCAGGATTATGAAACCTTGCTGGCTGCTGCCTCGACCACCAAGGCAACGCCCGCCGAGATTGACGAGAATGAGCCGTCGGCGCTGCTTTATACATCCGGCACTACGGGCAGACCGAAAGGCGTGATGCTGACGCACCGCAATCTCTATATGAACGCTATGAACTCGATTTGTGAATTTGGCATCCGCGAAGACGATGTTTATTTGCACACGCTGGCGCAGTTTCATTGCAACGGCTGGGGCATTCCTTACGCCGTTACCGGGATGGGCGGAACCCATGTCATCATCAGAAAATTTGAACCGGCGGAGTTCTTCCGCCTGATGCAAGAGGAGCAGATTACCTTTGCCTGTATGCCGCCGACGATGATTAACATGGCGCTCAATCACGCGCTCGATGACGCCGCGATTGCCGCTTTGCCTAAAGCAGTTCGCATTGGCACAGCCGGTTCCGCGCCGCCAATGGCAACCATTCAGGGAGCGCAGGAGCGCTTCAACTGGCGCGTGATTCAGATTTATGGCTTGACCGAAACCTCGCCGTTTTTGACCGTCTCGAAGATTAAACCGACGATGCAGGATTGGAGCGACGACGATAAATTGCGCGTCCAGACGAAGACCGGCTATCCGATGATTGGCGTTGATATTCGCGTTGTTGGCGAAGATGGCAACGATATTGCGCCGGACGGCGGTGAGGTTGGCGAAGTGATCGCCCGCTCGAATGTAGTCATGGCGGGTTACTGGCAGCAAGCGGACGCCACCAACGCGGTTATCGTAGACGGCTGGTTTCATACCGGCGACATGGCATTGATTGACAGCGAAGGTTTTATTGAAGTGGTAGACCGCAAGAAGGATTTGATTATTTCGGGCGGCGAAAATATCTCTTCGATTGAGGTGGAAGGCTTGCTCTATAAACACCCGGCGGTGCTGGAAGCGGCAATCATCGCCGCGCCGGATGAACGCTGGGGAGAAGTGCCGGTTGGCGCAGTGGTATTGAAACCGGGAGCCGAAGCGACGGAAGCCGAATTGATTGAGTTTTGCCGCGAACGATTGGCGCATTTCAAATGTCCCAAAAAGATTGCCTTCATCGAGGCTCTGCCGCGCACCGCCACCGGCAAGATTCAGAAGAATCTGCTGCGCGAGAAGTTCTGGAGCGGGCAGACGAAGCGCATCAATTAAGTGAACCGCATCTGTACCGTTTGAAATAGTAAACGGTACAGATGCGGTAACGTCATTACGTTCTTACAGGTAATAACGAAAGCTCGTATTCCACTGCCTATATCGAACTGCATTGGCGCAAAACTTTTTGTGGAATCTGTATTGGCGCAATTTTTTTCATTTCTGCATCGCTGCCTTTTTTTCTGACTCCTCTGCAATGCAACTTGTATCGGCGCTTTTTTTCGCCAACCAGGAATAGAACGCGAATTGGGCGGATGCGGCGGATTGGCGCGGATTCTCTGTGCCAATTCGCCGTATCTGCGTTCATCCGCGTCTGGCTCTGTACTAAATCCGTACAAATTCTGCTCCATTGGCATCCTCTCTCTGTATCGGCGCAAAAATTTTGCGATTAACGACTCCGTGAACTACATCTGTGCCATTTTTTTCCGGTTTGTATTGGCGCAATTTTTTGGCGTGCGGCGACCCGTCGCCGCTTTTGCCGCAAAACCAAAGCGGTAACCAGTTACCGCACGCCAAAATTGAGTTGTGCATCTGTGCCATTTATGTTTCTGCGCGACACTCCTCACTGGGAGCGCGAACGTCCACGTCCGCATGACTTCAAATCGTGGAGGCTTCGGTCTCCGCGCAAGGATTCGTCTATCACACCATGCGGACGTGGACGTCCGCGCTCCCAGTAAGCGGCTCTGTATCGGCGCAAAAATTTTTGTTGCCCTTTCTATCGCTGCCATTTTTCATCTTCACGATGATTGTATTGGCGCTTTTTTTTCATCTTGTATCATAAATGTTACATTTTGATACAAAAATTATGTTCTACCGCATTGTCTATCGCCCTTACAACATTACATTGTCACAGTGAACTACATCGCTGCCTTTTTATCATTTCTGCAAACGGTTTCTGCATTGGCGTTTTTTTCGCCACGCCAAACTCATCGCCCGTTCATCCCTTCATCCCTTCTCCCTGCCTCCCTTTCCGGGTTCAGGCAATCGGAAATCATTGTACCATAAGTGTACGCTTAAAGCAAAAAGAATTACGAATCAGCGCCGTTATTGACGCTGATTCGCAGTCTGGTTGTAGAGAAACTGTATGGTAAAGCAGGCGGGCGCTTAGAGTTGGCTATAGCTGACTTTGAAGGGTTCCATCAGGCGCGATAAATCGCCGGTTTCAAAACCGAGGCGGAACCATTTCATGCGTTGCGCCGACGTGCCATGCGTGAAAGAATCGGGGACAACGTAGCCTTGCCCCTGTTTTTGCAAGCGGTCATCGCCGACGGCATTCGCGGCTCTCAAGGCTTCTTCCAGATCGCCCGGGTCGAGGCTGCTTTTCATGCTCTGTTCATAATGCGCCCAGATACCGGCGAGGAAATCGGCTTGCAATTCGGTTCGCACCGATAATTGATTCTCTTCGGTTTTGCTGACGCGCCCGCTTTTGCTATGCACCTGACCGAGAATGCCGAGTTGATTTTGGATGTGATGCCCGATTTCGTGGGCGATGACATACGCCTGCGCGAAATCTCCGGCAGCCTGATAATTGGTTGCCAGTTCGCGGAAGAAGGTCAAATCGAGATAAACCTTCTGGTCAGCCGGACAATAGAACGGTCCGCTAGCCGTCGAAGCCCGTCCGCAGGCAGATTCAACCAGCCCGGAAAATAGTACCAATTTGGGTTCCACATAGCGTTTGTTGAGTTTTTCCGGCATGAGTTTATTCCAGACATCTTCCGTCTTATTGAGAACGACGCCGGTAAAGCGTTTCAACGACTCTTCGGCGGGGTCGGCACGGCGGGTTTCATAACCGGCGTTCGGTTGCGGACCGCCGCCCTCCTGCAACAGAGCGCGAGGGTCTACGCCAAAGACCAAAGCTAATACCAGAACAATGATGCCCGTCAGCCCGCCGCCAACAGCAATACCGCCGCCGCGTGACATTCCGCGCCGATCCTCTAAATTGCTACTCTCCTGCTCATCTTCCCATCTCATAGCCAATCTCCTTACCTGCAAAGACCTCTGTTGAGCGTCCGGCAAGCGGATGATGCCAACCGGCGCATGATTGCTCTGTACGATATTCGCACATTGTCGTTACGCGGTAAAGAAGAGAGGCAAATGCCGCGCCAGTATCAGGCAAAGAGTTATGATTGCCAGCTTACTGATTCAAATTATGCTCCAGTCGCGCTTTGGCTTTGATGACTGCTTCATGAAGTTTCTTCTGCAAGGTTTCGCGGTCAGGGAGTTCGGTCAACTAGCTGGCGATTTGAATACCGCTTTTTCTCAATTCGAGTAGTTCAATCTGTTCGTCTGATTTATCGGCGCAGAGAATCAAGCCTATGGGTGATTCTTCTCCCGGCTGTTTTTCATAACGGTCAAGCCAGCGCAAATAGAGTTCCGTTTGTCCTTTATCCGCAGCACGAAATTTGTCCATCTTCAATTCAACGACGACCAGACGGCGCAATTTGCGGTGATAAAAGAGCAAATCAATATAGAAATCTTCGCCATCCAGAGTAATGCGTTTTTGTCGCGCCACAAAAGCAAAGCCGTCGCCAAGTTCGAGAATGAAATTTTCCAGTTCGCGCAGAATCGCGGCTTCTAAATCTTTTTCGTTATAAGTGTCTTTTAAGCCAAGAAAATCAAGAAAGTAAGGGTCACGGAATACCAGGTCGGGGGTTAATTTGTCTTCTTCGCGCAGGGCTTTCAACTCCTGCTCAATGAGTTTGTCCGGTTTTTTGGAAAGCGCCGTGCGTTCGTAAAGCATTCCGCCGATTTTCTTTTCCAGAGTTCGTGTACTCCATCTTTCCATGCGGCACATTTCGGCGTAAAAGTCGCGCTTGAGGGGATCATCTATATAGATGATGCGTCGAAAGTGCGTCCAACTCAATTGTCTACTCAGTGCGTAGACAATTTCCTTGTCAGGAAAAACTTCGGCAAATCGAATCATGTGGCGCAAATTTTTATCTGTGAAACCTCTGCCAAAATCCTTCGTTAATTCTGCCGACAGTGTCGGCAAAATCTCTTCGCCGTAGTTAGCGCGTTTGCCTTTGAGTATATCCTGACGAATGCGATTACCGACGCTCCAGTAGAGCATCACAAGGGTTGAATTGACTGCTTGTGCGACGCCCTGTTTGGCATTGGTAATCAAATCACGCAAATCACACAACAGGTTTTTTGAAGCCGCGATTGGTTGCAAACTCTTTTCTGTCTTTTTCATCTCTGTTGAAGCGCAGAGTGTTACATGATTACTGACTTAGTTGACCACTATAGACAACGGCTCACGCCTGAAGGCATAACTCTAAACCTCAACACGCTGCATTTCAATTTGCATCGGAGAGATAATAAGATTTTCGTTGCTTTGGGGCTTTGTTGCATAAATCAGTTAAATCGTTGATTACAAAGCACTTGCCAAAATGGCTCGAAATGCTTATTATTGAAATTAAAGAACTTAGCTGGTATTTATGCAACAAAGCCTTGCTTTGGAGAAGAAATAATTACGCCGTCATCCTGCGCGTTTTCGCGCAGGATGACGGCGCAACGGCTTTTATTTATGTCTGGCGGCTTTCAGTTTATTGCCAAAAACCTGAGCGAGATATTCTTCACGGGATTTGGTTTCCGTCGCACCGGCAGGCGCGTGTTGGGCAGGAGGGTCGCCGATGTTGCCTGCCTTTTCCGCCATTGATGCCTCGTGCAATGCCTCTCTCTTATCTATAGACGCATGGTTAAATTCAGGTAGTCTCTGATCCATAATTTCCTCATTGTTCTTGTTATTTTTGTAGCCTTGTTGCAAACCGGCAATGAACGGCGGGGCGTTCACACACGAATATCTGAGGCTTCCTGATTCGTTATCCGAGGAGGAGGATAAATGAAGCGTGATCGTGATTACTTGCCGGTTGTGACAACTTGTTGAGCGAGCCTCAATGTGTCGCTCATAGAATAATCATCTGCTTCGCATCTGGCAAGACGGTTATGCAATTACTTGACGAATACCGCACAGTAAGTGGACAGAAACAGCTTACCGTTCAGAGGTACGCCTGATGGTCTTTGAATAAATAACCAGACAACGGAATCCTACGCCCCGTTGGGGCGGGAAGGCTGGGGGCGGACAGCGTTCCGGTGGCTTCTCCACCGGCTAATTTCCTCTGCGCCTCCGGCGCAAATCTCTACCCTTTGGCTAATACGATTAGTTTTTCAATGACCATCAGGCGAGAGCATCACGCATAAATGCCCAACTCTAAAGAGATTGCCTTCACACTTACCATAATTTCTCTTCGCCTTCGAGCCAATCTTTGGTCATATCGCACCACAAAGCGAGTCCCTGCCAGTCGCCGAAACGGGCATAATAGCGGGCAATTTTTTTATCGGCGGCGGCGCGACCTTTATTGTGCAGTCTGGCAAATTTGCCGCGCACCCACGAATCGAGCGCCAGCCCGTCATATCTGCCGACCAGTCGCAGCAGATTTTCCGCCGCATACGTGCCGACGCCTTTGATGCCTTTCATTTCGCGTTTGAGTTTATCGGTCGGCAAGTCGCTGGTCAGCCACGCCTGTAAATTCACCTCTCCGGCAACAACCCGGCTGGCAAGTTCTTTCAGATAAGGAGCGCGATAGCCGGAACGAATCTTTTCCCGGTAGAAGGTTTCATCTACGCTTGCCATCGCTTCCGGCGTCGGGAAAGAACGTGAGCCATCGGCAGCCGCTTCGCCCAATTCCTTGACCAGCGCGTTGACCATCTTATCGGTCAATGCCCATGAACAATTGGTTGTGCAGATGGTCTTGACCAAATCTTCAAAGACGCTGGGAGAACGCAGCAAACGCCCCGCGCCGGTCTGAGCAATCCAGGCGAACTCTGCGTCGTTCGTCACCGAGTCGTAAAATCCTTGCATCTCGTCATCAAGACGCAGACAGTGGCGAACATCGTTGATTACTTTCGCTGCGCTGCGTTTGTTAAGTTGGCGCGGCGCAATAACGAGAATTGCTTTATCGCTCGCATTGATAGAGACCTTGACGGGTTTTGCATCGTTGAGATCAATCACGCGGGTCAGCGTCCAGCTATCTTTATCGAAGGTAAACGGCGGCAAGTCATACCAGCCATGACTGAGCGCCGTGCGTTTGAAATTGAAGCGAGAGGGAACAGGAATAGTAATTTGCATAATTAGTCTGTAGTCCGTAGCGCTTCGTTCGTAGTTTCCAGCATCGAATGATAGCTTGCAAATGGCAGTCAGATTTCTGACTACGGATTAAGCGCTACGGACTAATCGCTATTTTTTATACGCGGCACGGACGACAGTTTTGATGTTGCCGCGCACTTGGAAATCACCTTCGATTTCGACAGCCAACGGGTCGCCGGCTCGGACAAAATCGTTGAGAATTTGATTGACCACATGCTCATGAAAAATCTTTATATTGCGAAACGAATTGATGTAGAGTTTCAACGATTTCAATTCAATGCAACGCTCATTCGGCACGTAGTCTATCTTTATGGTGGCGAAATCGGGAAAATCGGAAAACGGACAAATCGCCGTAAATTCGGGGCAGGTAAACGAGATGCGCGTCTCTTTGCCAACGTACTGATAAGCAAAGGTATCGAGCGGAAAGAGGTTCATCTCTTCAGCCGGAGTTTCTTCAATAATCAAGCCGGTATGTTCTAAAAGTTCTACTGACATAAATTCCTCTTCTCTGAATGGGCAAGCGAAGAGGTCGTATTGTGGACGCTCCTCGTTTGCTTTGTAAACTGATAATTTAACAGATTTTTGACTGCGCTACCCTTTAATACGGGCGGTAGTAGTCCTGTTCTTCGTAAGTGCGGCTTTGTGGCGGGCGTTTTTTGCGGAAGAGGAAGGTCAGCAGAACGCCGGCAACAAAGCCGCCGATGTGCGCCATATAAGCGACGCCGCCTTGCGCTTTGTCAACATTGGCGGTGTACTGGCTGAAAAATTGAATGACAATCCAGAAGCCGAGAACGATGATTGCCGGAATTTCGATAACCGTAATAATGAGAAAGGTGGTCAATACTTTAATCCGGTTTTTCGGGAACATCACCAGATAAGAGCCAAGCACACCGGCAATCGCGCCGGATGCGCCAAGATTCGGAATTACCGATGTCGGGTCAATAAAAATTTGCGCGAAGGTAGCAACCACGCCACAGAGTAAGTAGAAGATGATAAATCTGCCGTGACCGAAATTGTCTTCGATGTTATCACCGAAAATCCACAGGTAGAGCATATTGCCGATGATGTGCATAAAGCCGCCATGCATAAACATCGCTGATAAGATGGTCAACCAGATAGGCGACGGACCGGGGTATTCCGGGATGAGGGTTTCGCGTGAAGCGCGTCCGCTTACCTCGCTTCTGCCGCTAGCCGGAACCGGCTCGGTTAAATCGGTGCCGGTGGTGATTTCATACGGGACGACGGAATAGCCGTAAGTGAAACTATTGCCGCCTTCAAATCCCAATTGTTGCAGGAAGGCAAAGACGACGATATTTATCGCAATAAAGGTATAGACCACAAACGGGGTTCTGGTTCGCGCCGAATTATCATCACCTATCGGAAATAGCATAAAAGTTCGTAGTCCGTAGTCCGTAGTTTGTAGTGCTTAGTTTTTCGTCTATGCTGTGAGGTCAGCCGAGTATGACGTTCACGCATTGCAAACCCAAACTACGAACTACGGACTACGGACTTATTATTATCTCCCGCTCCAGCGTAATTTACTACGGAGAATCTGGAAATAATCCTGTTTGCGTGACGAAATGGTGTTAAAGGTGCTGCGGCTCTTTTGAATGTCCACCTTGTCACCCGGATAGAGATGAATGCGCGTCTGTCCATCCGGCGTCAAGGTGACTTCCTGTTCCTGAATCTTCAAATCGAGCCTGATTTTGGCGGTGTCCGGCAAAATCAACGGGCGATTGGTCAAGGTGTGCGGACAGATCGGCATTAAGGAAATGGCTTGCACATCGGGACAGATGATGGGTCCACCGGCAGAAAGATGATAAGCGGTTGAACCTGTCGGCGTGGCGATAATCAGACCATCGGCGCGATAGGTGGTAACGTAATAATTATTGACTGTGCAATCTATTTCAATGATGCGCGACATGGCGGCGCGATTGCAGACGACATCGTTCAGCGTCGAGCCGGAAGCGGTGACTTCGCCATCGCGGACAATCCGCCAATCGGTCATGGTGCGTTGATTGATTTCATAATCGCCGCTCAAGACCTCTTCGAGCGCCGGAATCACATCTTCAAGAGGAATTTCGGTCAAATAGCCAAGCGTACCGAGATTGACGCCGAGTACCGGCGTATCGCGGGCGTCAAGCAAACGGGCAACGGCGAGCATAGTGCCATCGCCGCCGAGGGCAATAATAAAATCGCAGTCTTCGACAATCTGCTGTTCCGAAGCGGCAATCGCGGCACCGGGAATATCATAGAGGCGATCATTGATGAACAGTTCGAGGTTATTAGCGGTTGCCCAGTCGGCAATCGAAGCAGCGACAGCGGCGGCGCGTGATTCTTCTGGTTTGGTAAAAATGCCTATCTTTTTCATGTCGTAGTCCGTAGTCCGTAGTCCGTAATCCGTAGTCCATAGTAAGAAGTTTGGTTGATAACCATTTGCAGACTATCAGGCGAGCCAAAAACTACGGACTAAGCACTAAGCACTAAGGACTTCCTCTGGTATCCATAGCAAAACGCGACGGATGACCTGAATGTTATCGAGTTGCAGTCCAATCTCAAAGAGATCGTATTCATTAGCGAGCAGCAGGTATTCTTCATAGAGTTTCCGCAACGCGGCGCTGGCATCTTGTTCGACGAGGGCTAAATCTTCGCGCAACTCTTCATCAACGAGATTGAGCGAACCGGTTGGCGATTTCGGTTTCTCGCGTTTGAAGACGTTGCCGGCGAGCGTCGAGAACAACTGCGCCAGACGATTTTCACTCTCAAAGAGCCGCCGATTGCGGGTAATAATCGCGTCATTCAATTCATCGCTGCTCATGCCTTGCGCGGCGTGTTTTTCTCGTATCTGCTCGAATTGCAATTCCGATTTATTTCGCAGCCGTTTCAATTCCGGCTCGACCCGTGACAGCGCCGCTTCGGCAACACGGGAGAGAAAATTCTCCAGCGCATCGTCGGGCGCGGAAAAGAGTCCGAAGACCGGATTGAAAAAGACCTTCAGGCGCTCTTTGCGAACCAGATTATCAAGCAAGCCTGTTTCGTATTGCTCCAATTCATTTCTAGTGGCGGCATAATCCTGCTGCCAGTAAGCAATTTGCGAATTCGGGCTCAATTGCAATTTTAAGGGTTCATTGCACGGCAGCGCCAGATGATCCCAATCAATCGCCAGATCAGCCTTCGGCAGCCAGGTGACATAATTGCGTTCTTCGGAATGATTCAAGCCCGCCCGCAGACTGCGAAAATTGATGCTGCATTCAATCAGCAGCGCCGGTTTATAAACGGTTTCAGCAGCCGCTTCGCTATACAACCAGTATTCGGTAATGTCCTTGATATTGATAGGTTTTGTGGCTTGTGCGGTCATAAAGTCTGCAGTGCTTAGTCCGTAGTGCGTAGTCCGTAGTTATTGGTCATTCGTCATTGGTAATACCTTTTTGCCATAATTATTTGCCGTACAAATAACGAATGACTAATGACCAGTGACAGAGTGCTACGGACTACGGACTAAGCGCTACGGACTAAGTGGAACGATAATAGAGGATGCGTCCGCAATTTTCGCATTCAATCAGGACATCGCCTTTGCGAACGTCGCTGTGAACCTTGGGGCGCACCTTGACGCGACAGGCAGTGCAGATGCCATTGCGAATTTCGGCGAGCGCCTGCCCGCGTTTGGAGCGCGACATTCGTTCATAGAGCGCCAGTTGCGGTTTCGGAAAATCGGCAATCATTTCGCTACGATGTTGTTTTAGATAATTCAATCTGGCGTTTGCCTCTTCAATCTCTTTATCGAGAGCCGCCAACAATTGATCCACCTCCTGACGTTTGCGCTCCACTTCGGGGGCGTGGGTTTCCATCTCCTTCTCGGTCTTTTCCAATTCCTCAAGGCGTTTGAGAATCTCCGTCTCGAAGGCGCTAATCTGTTTTTTCGTCGAATCAATTTCGCGGAGAGCCGTAGTATATTCTTTTTCGTTCCGCACTCGCATGAGGTCTTGTTTGTACTTCTCGTGATGTTGCTGGGCGACAGCCAAATCGGTTTCGAGTTGTTGCCGGTCGGCGGTCGTCTGTTCTTTCCGGGTTTGCAGTTTTAGAAATTCAGCGGCTTGGGTTCTGAATTCACTTTCCATCTTCTCACGTTCTGCGGGAATCCTCGCTAAGCGGTCATTTATTCGATGAATCTCAATATCCAGTTCCTGAAGTTCAATGAGCAGACTCAATTCTCGGCTCACAATCACCCTCCTTTTTTTCACGCGAAGTCTACTACACGGGCAGTTCGATACTCAAGGCGAGGCAAACGACATCGCCGGACGAAGCAAACAAAAAGCGGCAATTGAGAAAAGCCGTTGTACGAAACGGAATAAAATTGGGTAGAATCTTCTTTATCTTTTTGACGGCTAAGAGACTCGAGACGCTTAGACGATTAAAGACGGAGGAACAGATGAAACTCTTTTTACTGGCTCTACTCATCGCGGTTATTGCGCTGCCCGGCTTGTCGGTGCAAAAACGCAAATCTGTAAAAGCAAAGGCGGCGCAACCGAAAGTGGCGCAACAGGAACCGGCGGCAACGCCCGCGCCCACCGCTACAACGCTAAAAGCCCTGCCGCAACTGAACTTGCAGGACTTTACCGGCAAGACCATCAAACAGACGGAACTCGGCGGCAAGGCTTATGTTGTAGACTTCTGGGCGACGTGGTGTGGTCCCTGCATTGTCGAGATACCGCATTACAATCGCTTGCAAGCGAAGTACGGCGATAAAGGCTTGCAGATTCTTGGCGTCACGCTGGCATCGGGAGAAGCTGATGAAGTGAAACCGTATATTGAAAAATTCAAGATGAAGTATAGGGTGCTGATGGGTGACGACAACCAGACCGGCGATTTACGCATTATGGGTTTCCCGACAACCTACGTGGTGACAAAAGACTGGAAAATCTATAAGACTTATGTTGGACTCAGAGCCGGAAAAGCCGAACAGATAGATGCCGATATTCAGAAATTGCTCGCCGACGAGCAAGTAGCAGAAGGCAGTAAGCAATAGGCGCTATAGTCCGTAGTGCTTAGTCCGTAGATAGTAGTATAAAGGACGATGCTCCTGCTTAAATTACCATTTGATTTGAAGACCACGAGAAACCAACGATTTTCTGCTACGGACTACGAACTAAGCGCTACGGACTACTACCGACTGCCGACGGCTTTCTGCTTTGTGGTTTCTTTCTTATGGACGCGCTGATGGCGGAGGCGAGCGCCGGTCATGTGTCCGTTCTGGAAGTATTCGCCGACCTGTTTGGAAAGGGTATTGCGATGCACGCCGAGTTCTTCGGCGGCTTTTGAGAGATTGCCATTCGTCTTATTTAAGACCGCCAGAATGAAATGTTTTTGAAATTCCTCAACCGCATCCTTGTAATGGATCCCACCGGCGACCATATCCTTGATTAAATCTTCCAACCTGCTTTTCAAAGTTGTCATAAAATCCCCGTCAATCCGTTTATTTATTCTTCGTCTCTTTTTGTTGCCAAAATTGCGTCACCACCCGATAGCCGGCAAAGAAACTCTCTCGCACTTGCGGCGAAGTCAGATAAGCGATGATGCGTGTGCCTTCCAAAAGCAACGGGGCAAAGGTCGCTTTCTGCACCGCTTCGATACGAACCGGAAAAGCGGTCAGCGCCAGATAGAGGACTGAACAGGCAAGCCAACCGCGAACAAAGCCAAATGCGCCGCCGGCGGCGCGGTCTACCCAGTCGAGTCGCGCTTTTTTCAATCCGCCGCGTAATTTTCTGGCAAGCAGGCTGCCAGCGATTATGAAAAGTAAGAATACGGCGACAAATCCAAGTAAATTTGCGGCTCTTTCAGTCTCTACAAAACCTCTGAACAAGACTGCCGCGTAACTGTAAAAAAGTGTTGCCGCAAAAAAGCCAAGTAATGTCGAAGCCAGCGAAATCGCCCCGCGTAAGACGCCCTTCATCGCGCCAAAGGCGGTTGATACGCCGATAACAATAAGCACGAAATAGTCGAGAAAGTTCATAAAATTCAGGATTTGCTTTTCATCTTACCACGAAATCCTGAATCCTGAATTACAAATCCGTTTTGCCCGTAAGCAAGTGATACGCCTCGAGATATTTTTCGCTCGTCCGCTGCACCACGGCTGCCGGCAATGCCGGCGCGGGCGGTTGCTTGTCCCAATCCAAGGTTTCCAGATAGTCGCGCACAAATTGTTTATCGAACGACGGCTGCGCGTGTCCCGGTTCGTACTGCGCCTTGTCCCAGAAGCGTGACGAATCAGGCGTGAGAACTTCATCAACTAAAATGATTTCGCTATCTTTTACGCCAAATTCAAATTTCGTATCGGCGATGATAATGCCACGTTTATCGGCATAGTCTGCCGCTTGTGCGTAAAGCCGCAAGGTTATCTCTTTTAATTTTTTCGTTGCCTCTTCGCCAATGTGCGTTGCCATTTCTGCTTCACTAATGTTGATGTCATGCCCGCTTTCGGCTTTGGTCGCCGGGGTGAAGATGACTTCCGGCAGGCGCTCAGATTCGCGTAGTCCCTCGGGCAATTTTATGCCGCAGACCTCGCTCGACTCTTTGTACTCTTTCCATCCTGAACCGGAGAGATAGCCCCGCGCCACGCATTCAATCGGAAAGACATCGGCGCGACAGACGAGCATCGAACGCCCTTCGAGTTGGTCGCGGAACGGCTGCAACACCGCCGGATAAGCTGCACTATCGGTGGTGACGAGATGATTAGCGACGACTTCTTTCAGCAGGTTAAACCAAAAGAGCGACAGCGCGGTTAATACTGCGCCTTTATTCGGAATGGCATTCGGCAACACGACATCAAAGGCGGAGAGGCGGTCTGTAGCAATGATAAGCAGTTTGTCTTCAACGGCATAGACATCGCGCACTTTGCCGCGTCTGAACAGTTCAACGCCAGGAAGATTTGTGCCACTGATTGTCGTAATCTCTCTACCTCGTTTCTGCGCCCGCCTTTGGGGATGGTTAAAATCTTTGTAGCCTGAAAAAGACAGAGCGCATTATTCACGCGCTGAAATTCGCTGTCAAGCAATGGCGGAAGAAACACCGGGAATAATGAAGGCAGAGTTAAAATACCCCTATAGTGAGGCGTGGGTTCGCTATTTTGCAGATGGTGTTTTTTGTGACAGGCTATGCTTGCAGCGAAGAGAGATTGAGGTTTTCAATCTCTCTTTGCCATTCGATTAAGCCAGTGCAAAACATCTTCAATAGAAGTAAAATCAAAAATTGCCTCTGCCAGTTTTTCCAGTTGTAAAACCGATAAGGTTTCCAAACGGTCCTGCACTTCGGCGGGAAGAACGCCGATTTGTCTTCTGAGAAGCCGTTTAACGATATTCAAAGTTCCCAGTTGCTTACCACGTTTTTCACCACGTTTTTCACCTATGGCAATGCCCCTTTGCTCCCAACTGGTTGTTAGTTCCATGACTTTCTTTCTCCTTTGTGGCTCTATTTTAGCAACTTCCTTTTGAAAAATCGCCTCTTCCTCAGCAGTTAAATTCAAATACGTATCAATGAAAGAGGAAAGCAAGCGCATCTTTTTTCTGTCCAGCCGGAATTTTGTAATCGCCCGTAAACATTCCAATTTCACAAACGGGCGTTCTTCCGCTTTGAAATTCATCTTTGTCATCAACGCGCCAGCGAGTGGATTGTCATGATTGATATACGCTCGCCAGTCCAGACGGTTCAAATGCACAACGGCATAATGAAATTCCAGAATCAGTCTGTCCGGGAGTTCGACGCGATAAATTGACGGTATAGGCTTTTTCGGCGTCTCTCCGTACAGCACAATGATGGTGTAAACCGGCAGTTTGAATTTCTGATGCAGATAAGCGAAGTAGAAAAAGATGCGCTGTTGAAATTCGGCAAGATTTCTAATGCTGCCTTGATTCTCGATGTTGATAATGAAAAAGGAATCCTGATCCAGGAAACGCGCTTTGACGACAAGATCGGCTTCGCGTCGCTTGTCATCAGCAATTTCCGTGAAAAATTCTTTATCGAGAAATTCTATCGAACGGTCGTCAAGGTAGGCTTGCATCTCAGGGAAGAATAACTCAATGAACTCGGTGAAACAGGTCGAGAGCAAAAGTTTGAATAGCGCGTCAGAGTCAATCATACGGCGATTTTATTGAAAGATTCACAAATTGACCAATCGAGATCAGAAACGATTGGAAAGATTCACAGGCATTTGCTGCCTTGTTTGTGCTGCTGTTTTGCGATGGAACGTCAGCCAGCGATAGAGATCAAAGCAGAATGCGCCGAACGCGCCGAAGCCCATAATTATCATATAAACTCTGAGCAGGACAGGAACCGGCGGCGGGTCTATGACAATGGCTGTCGGCAACAAGCGGTCAGCCCAGACAGTTTGAGCAACACAGACAAAATAGACGCCGGCAAACAGCGTCAAAGCAATATGGCTGAAGTATTCGCCGCGTGGCAGTCCGCCCTGCGCTCGGCGGCTCTCGGTCTCTTCCAACACATCCGCCCAGGCAACAAAAATGTCAGCCGCATAAATCACTGCCAGTAGCGATAAGGCTGCGCCATGAAAGCGAAAATTGGCGATGATGATGAATTGTAGCGCATAGATGAGATGGCGAAGCGTATGCCAGAAAACTTCGCGTTGACATTCGGGGCGGCTGTCGAGTTTGCATTTATAGATATGGAAATAGAGGACATCAAATAGTCCCCAATGCCCTATCAATAAAAGCAAATAGAAGGCTACCGACATATGCAGAATATACGGCTGTGTGCGGTAAGGCAGCAACACTTAGTTTGCTCGCTTTGCAATCAACACAGCGAACAGATACGATAAATCTAACCGCATAGAACAATAAAAGAGGGAGACACATGGATTTCAAGTTAGTATCGGAATACCAACCGCAGGGCGACCAACCACAGGCTATTGAACAAATGGTGCGCGGTTTGAATGACGGCGAACAACATCAAGTCTTGCTCGGCGTTACCGGCTCAGGCAAAACTTTTAGTCTCGCCAAGGTTGCCGAGCGCGTCAATCGTCCGGTGTTGGTGATGGCGCACAACAAGACGCTGGCGGCGCAACTTTATCAGGAGTTCAAATCGTTCTTTCCCAACAATGCTGTCGAATACTTCGTCAGTTATTACGACTACTATCAACCGGAGGCTTATCTACCGGCAACCGATGTTTACATCGAAAAAGAAGCCACGATTAACGAAGAGATTGACCGCTTGCGACTGTCGGCAACCCGCAGTCTGTTTGAGCGACGCGATTGCATCGTTGTTGCTTCGGTGTCGTGCATCTACGGTCTGGGCGACCCGGATGCTTATTATGGCATGATTATCTTCGTTGAACGCGGGCAACAACTGTCGCGCACTGCATTATTGAAACGTCTGGTTGAGATTCAATATCAGCGCAATGATATTGACTTTACTCGCGGCACGTTCCGGGTGCGCGGCGATATTGTTGAGATTTATCCGGTCTATCAGGATCGCGCTATCCGCATTGAATTCTGGGGCGATGAAGTGGATTCCATTTCAACGATAGACCCGTTGCTTGGCGAAGTGATTGACACGCATGAACGGCTGCCGGTTTATCCTAAGACCAACTATGTCACCTCGCCGCAATCCATCAAGCAGGCGATTAAAACCATTAAAGAAGAACTCGACTGGTGGGAACCGCAACTTGTAGCACAGGGAAAATCAATGGAAGCCGGACGTTTGCACCAGCGCGTTATGTACGATATTGAGATGCTCAAAGAGTTGGGTTATTGTCACGGCATTGAAAACTATTCGCGCCACTTCACCGGCAAAAAACCGGGAGAACCGCCGCCGACTTTACTTGACTATCTGCCGCGTGATGCAGTCGTGATGGTTGACGAAAGCCATCAGACGATTCCGCAGGTGCGCGGAATGTATGCGGGCGATCAATCGCGCAAAGGAACTTTAATTGATTATGGCTTTCGCCTACCGTCGGCAAAGGACAATCGCCCGCTCAGTTTTGAGGAGTGGAAACAGCGCGTCAGTCAGGTGATTTATGTTTCGGCAACACCGGGACCGTATGAATTGACGATGACCGGCGGCGAGGTGGTTGAGCAAGTGATTCGCCCAACCGGGCTGATTGACCCGGAAGTGGATATACGCCCGGTGCGCGGACAAATTGACGATTTATTGAACGAAATCCGCGAACGGGTGAAACGCAATGAGCGCGTTTTGGTGACGACGCTGACCAAAAAGATGTCGGAGAATCTAACCGATTATTACACAGAGGTTGGCGTACAGGTGCGTTACCTGCATTCGGAAATTCTAACGCTGGAGCGCATCAAGATTTTGCGCGATTTGCGGCGCGGCGAATTTGATGTACTGATCGGCATCAATCTGTTGCGCGAGGGACTGGATTTGCCGGAAGTTTCACTGGTCGCCATTTTGGATGCTGATAAAGAAGGCTTTTTGCGGTCAGAATCGTCGCTGATTCAAACCATCGGACGGGCGGCGCGTAACCTTAACGGTAAAGCGATTTTGTATGCCGACCGCATCACCGATTCCATGCGTCGCGCTATTAGTGAAACCAGTCGTCGTCGGCAGAAACAAGCGGAATACAATAAGGACAATAACATCACGCCGCAGACGATTATCAAAGCGATTGATTCGACACTGGTTTCCATCAGTGAAGCCGATTACTTCAAAGTGCCGATTGAAGAAGACCTTGAGCAGTACACGCCGGAGAGATTATCGGAAACGCTGGCGCGACTGGAACACGAAATGCGCGAAGCGGCAGCAAAATATGAATTTGAACGAGCAGCAGAATTACGTGATAAGATGAAGGAACTTCGTAAACGCCAGCTTGAAATGAGATAGCAGACTTGTACAACACGCTTAGAAAACGAATTGCAATTTTTTAGAGTGTGTGTTGGTGATAGAATGCTTTCTGAGGTGATTCTATGTCTGGTTTGAATAATGAACCCAAAGGCAATGAAAAAGTGCATTTGAATCAGGATGCAAGCGAGCGGCAGGCAAATCATCAAGCGGTGATTCGACTCTTGCATGAATGGTTGGCGGATGAGTCGGGGTATGATGAGGAAAACTGGGCGGCAGTGAAAAAGTTACTGGCACAAAATCGAACTTCAAACCGGGATTTATGGAATGAATAAGCCAATCATGCTGGATGCCAGTCCACTGGGTAAAATCGCTCATCCGCGCCCAAATCTTGAAATCATCATCTGGGATATTCAGGCTGACGAATTAGAAAGTGAGTTATAGCACTCTGATGAGCCGATTTCATTTCATCACGTCAGGAGAATCACACGGCAAAGGGTTGATTGCCATTATTGAAGGTCTGCCTGCCGGACTGCCGGTTGATCTTGACTACATCAATCATCAACTCTGGCGTAGACAACAAGGCTATGGGCGCGGCGGGCGTATGCGGATTGAACGCGACGAAGCCGAAATCATTGCCGGAGTGCGGCACGGCAAGACGCTCGGCACGCCGGTTTCGCTGCTTATTCGTAACCGTGATTTTGAGAACTGGGTTGACGTGATGAACGTCGAACCGCGTGAATTCACGGAAGAGAAACGCGCCCGTCGAGTGTCGCGTCCACGTCCCGGTCACACCGACTTGGCGGGCGGTTTGAAGTATGACACGCACGATTTGCGCGATATTCTGGAACGCGCCAGCGCCCGCGAAACGACAGCGCGGGTTGCCGTCGGCGCATTTGCAAAACTGCTAATCCGCGAACTTGGCATGGAAGTTCTCAGCCATGTGACGATGCTTGGCGGCATTCCTGATGAACCGCTTACCGCTAGTTGGGAAGAGATAGCGGCGCTGCCTGATGATTCGCCGTTGCGTTGCGTTGATCAAGCGGTTGAGCAACAGATGATCGCTTTGATTGATGAGACGAAGAACAACAAAGACACGTTGGGCGGCATCTTTGAAGTGGTGGCGCGAAATGTGGTTGCCGGACTCGGTTCGCACGTGCAATGGAATCAGAAGATTGACGGACGATTGGCGCAAGCGATTATGTGCATTCCGGCAGTGAAAGGCGTGGACATCGGCATCGGCACAGAGGTCAGCCGCAAGAAAGGTTCACAGGTTCACGACGAAATCGGCTATAATACAGAAGAACGCAAGTTCACGCGCCCGACCAATCGCGCCGGCGGCATTGAAGGCGGTATTACCAATGGCGAAGAGGTGCGGGTGCGCGGATATTTGAAGCCGATTTCGACCTTGCGCCGCGCTCTTGCCAGCATTGACGTAATCACCAAAGAGGAGTCGGCGGCGGCTTTCGAGCGTTCCGATATTGTTGCGGTGACGGCGGCGGGCGTGATTGGCGAAGCAATGGTTGCTATAATTTTAGCGGATGCTGCCAGAGAGAAATTTGGCGGCGACAGCATCAAAGAGATGAAACGCAACTTTGAGGGTTATTTGATACAGTTACGGAACTATTGAAGCTCTGGGCTTCAATAAGAGATAGGAGAAGCGGCTATGAAGGGAGTTAAAAAAGTTGACCCCCGTACCGGTGAGGCGAATCTCTCGGCAAGAATTTCGACCAAACCCACGCTGATTCTGCTGTATTACTCAATTCCTCTTAGTATTCTGTTGCTGGCAGTGGCGATTGGGTATGCAACGCATTACCTCATCGGAATAGCCGTTTTTATCGTCCTCTTCGGGCTTGTTCTCTGGGGTATAACGGCATATACGCAGAGAAAAGCGGAAAAGAGTTTTGCCACCCTCAGGCGTTTACATGCGGAAGGAGACATCGAAACATTACGCAAGGAGTTCAATATAGAAGAATGAAACTACCAATAGTGAAATATGGCGATCCGGTACTGACTAAACGCGCCGATGAAGTCACCGAATTTGATAAAGATTTACATAAACTGATTGATAATATGTTCGAGACTATGTACGGAGCGCCAGGAGTGGGACTTGCCGCGCCACAGGTCGGCATTTTGAAACGTCTTTTTGTCATGGACTGTAGCGGCGGCAAAGATGCGAAGCAGAAGATTGCCCTGATCAATCCGGTCATCGAACTGGAAGAAGGCGCACAGGACGGCGACGAAGGCTGTCTGAGTTTTCCGGGTATTTACTTCAAGGTCAATCGTCCGCAACGGGTTACGGTTCGCGCTCAGGACATCAACGGCAGCGAATTTACCCTCGATGTGATGGATTTGGAAGCCCGTTGTGTGGAACACGAAACCGACCATCTGGACGGCGAATTGTTTATTGAATACCTAAGCCCGTTGAAACGCGATTTAGTCAAACGCAAAATCAAGAAGCGTATCAAGCAGGGCGACTGGTAAGGGTTCTGGAATTGGTATAGCAACAACTCTACAATCGAATGAAAGAAGGTTGAAAACCAAAAGCGTTTCAACCTTCTTTTTCTTTGTCACAGGCTTTTTCGATTTGACCGCGAATCGTGACAGGAGTAGTTTTAGGCGGGATACAATGCAACTTTGTCATCTATGATGCGACCTTGCCACAATCAATGTTAAGATAATTTCGATGCGCCTGTGAACGGGAAAGCGGCAGAGCGCCTTTAACTATGGGAGAACAAATAGAAGCGTTGAAACAAGTATTACTGCCAGAAGAAGCCATCAGGTCATTATTCGGACCGTATGATGAAAATATCAAGCATCTGGAAAACCTGATTCCGGTGCGTGTCAATCTGCGCGGCAATGAATTGAACATCGAAGGCGATGCTCAGGATGTTCAGGTAGTCGAAAAGATTTTGAACGATTATGCCGCGCTGTTCAAAGAAGGGCAACGAATGTCGGGCGATGAATTGAAATCGGCATTCAAACAGATTGCCGAAGACCGCGCTTATACCTTGCGCGATTATTTCACCAAAGCCCGCATCAATCCTGCCGGGAAAAAACAGGTCGTAGCGCGTTCCTTGAATCAGCGTCGTTATGTCGAAGCTATCGAAAATAACGACATCGTTTTCGGCATTGGACCTGCCGGAACCGGCAAGACTTTTCTGGCAGTGGCGCTGGCAGTGCAGGCATTGATGCAAAAGCGCGTCAACCGCATCATTCTGGCGCGTCCGGCTGTCGAAGCGGGCGAAAAACTCGGCTTTCTGCCGGGTGATTTACAGGACAAAGTTGACCCTTACTTGCGCCCGCTTTATGACGCGCTCTTTGATTTAGTGGATTACGAGCGCGTTACGAAGCTACTGGAAAAGCGCGTTATCGAGGTTGCGCCGCTGGCCTTCATGCGTGGCCGCACGTTATCAGATGCTTTTATTATTCTTGATGAGGCGCAAAATACTACATCCGAGCAGATGAAGATGTTTTTGACGCGCATTGGTTTCGCTTCAAAAGCGGTCATTACCGGTGACATAACGCAGATAGATTTACCGCAAGGAAAACGCTCCGGCTTGGTCGAAGCGCAGCGCGTCGTCAACGACATCAAGGGCATTGAATTTATCCTCTTTAATGATAAGGACGTAGTGCGACATCATCTGGTGCAAATGATTATTCTGGCATACGAAAAGAACACCAAGATCAATTTTCAAGAGAAACTTTAAGGAGTCCGTAGTCCGTAGTGTTTAGTCCGTAGTTGACACAATCCTGAACAAAGCGTCAACTACTAACTAAGCGCTACGGACTACGAACTACGGACTAATGCCAAAGGCAAATGCAAAAAATCGTTCGCCGCGAGCTGCCGAAATGGCGAAAGGCTTGCAGCGTTTTTCGGCGACGCTTTCCGATCAGGCGGTGATTGATGCCGGGGTCGGCATCTTTATCATTGTCATTCTTTCGATGTTGCTGCTCAGGAGTCATCAGCGTTCTCAAATCGAACCATTGCCGGCGGGCAGCGCCGCCGCCACCGATATTTTTGCGCCGGAAGATTTGAAGATTGAAGACCCGTTGGAAACTGAACGCCTACGCGCTCAGGCGGCGCTCTCCGTCATCCCGGTATTTGATTACAACCCGAAAGCCGGACGCGAAATGACCGGCAACATCAGGAAACTATTTACCATCGGGCGTGACGCTACCCCTGATGTAACCGCCGAGCAACTGATTGCGAAGATTCTGGAAGAGACCGGCATCACGCTGGACGCGGAACAGATCAACGCTTTGATGAAGCATCGTTTCAACTTCGAGCTTGAAAAGTTGATGACCGATCATTTCGAGTCGGTCATCTCATCGGGCGTCGTCAGCAGTCGCAATCAGTTAATCAAATTCAGCGCCACCGGCATTGTGCGCCGCGATGTGAAGAACAATAACGAGATGGTGGTTACAGACCTATCACCCATCCGCGATTTAATCACTGCCCGCGCTCACATCCGTTCCGATAAATTCACGCTGCCCGTCGAATACGATGCCCGCGAAAAGAAACTTTTTGCCGATATTCTCGGTTCGCTGCTGATTCCTAATCTCGATTACAACGACGCGGAGACCGAAACACGCCGCGAAGAGAAACGCAAAGCGATTGTGCCGATTACGCATTTTGTCGCTCAGGGGCAACCGATTGTCGCCCGCGGCGAAATCGTTTCGGCGGCAACGGCTTCGTTGCTGGAAGCGGCTTCCTCGCGTCGCCCGACAGGACAACGCGCCATCGAGTTTGCCGGTACGGTAGTGATTGTTATGATGCTGGTCTTGGTCTTGTGGCAGTATCTGGTGCGTTATCAAAATCGCCACGTCCGGGTGCGTCGCCATTTTCTTTTGCAAATCGCCTCGTTCATCATCGTGCTGGGTATAGCGCGGCTCTTTTTCGGCTTGGCTTATGCGATGAGTCAATGGGTCACTTATGCGCCCTTCAATTCACAAGCGGCATATCGCTATCTTGCGCCGCTTGCAGTCGGCGCGGCGCTCGTGACGATTCTTACCGATTCGCACGCGGCATTTATCTTTGCCGCTATCGTGGCGGTCTTCATTGGCATTCTTTCCGGCAATGTCTATCTGGCGGTTTACGCTTTGGTGAGCAGCGTGGCGGCGCTCTATTACTTGCAGGACTGCCGGGATCGTACCCAATTGGTACGTGCCGGTTTATGGATTGGTCTGGTTAATGCGGCGGCGGCATTGTCGCTCGATTTATTGGGGGCGAGCGATTCCCTTTTACACACGCCGAACGGTTGGAAGTGGCTTTCGATTGCGCTCTTCAATGCCGCCTGTGGATTTGCCAGTGGCTTAGTGTCAGCAATGGTCGCTTCGCTGTTGCTGCCGTTGTTTGAATGGCTCTTTGAGATTACCACCAGCATCAAACTGCTGGAACTTTCCAACCTTAATCTGCCGCTTTTGAAACAACTGGCGGAACGCGCTCCCGGTACTTATCACCATTCGATTATGGTTGGCTTGCTGTCGGCAAAGGCAGCAGAAGCGATTGGCGCAGATGATCTGTTTGCGCGAGTCGCCTGTCTCTATCACGATATTGGCAAAAGTGTGCGCCCGACCTACTTCATCGAAAATCAGACCTTCACCGGCAACCCACATGAAAAGCTGGAGCCGAAGATGTCTTCGATTGTGCTGGCAAATCACGTCAAGCAGGGCATCGAACTGGCGAAGCAGTACAAATTGCCGCCGCGCATTACGGCGGTGATCCCGCAACATCACGGCACCGGGCTGATGAAGTATTTTTATTACAAAGCGAAAGCCCTTGCTTCTGACCCGGAATCGGCGGCTCTCGAACAGGAATTTCGCTATCCGGGACCGAAGCCGCAGACCAAAGAAGCCGGGATTATCATGATTGCCGACTCGGTGGAAGCCGCGTCGCGCACAGTGCAGGAACCGACGCCGCCGAAACTGCGAAATATGGTGGATATGATTGTCACGCGCATTCGGGATGACGGGCAGTTGGATGAATGCGACATCACCCTGCGCGAACTCGATATGGTTGCTGAAAGTTTCGTCAAGACCTTGTTGGGAATGCAGCACCATCGCATCAGCTATCCCGGTTACGATTTCAATAAAGTGCCGACACAAGCGGCAAAGAATATCGAAACCAATCAGAAGATAGGCGAGGCGATGCCGATTCCGACAATCGTTGACGGGCAGGCGAAAGCGGCTGAGGGCGAATCGCGTGGCATTTGAGGTTGTAAATTGTCAGCGGCTTGTCAGCATTGACCGCAGCCGCTTGCAACGAGTTGCAGAGGCGACGCTGACGGCGCTTGGTAAACTTGAAAAGCAGCCGCGCACAAATGCGAGTTTAACTATTGTCTTCGTGCGTGACCGTAAAATACGCGAGTTGAACCGTGATTATCGCAGCAAAGATTATGCGACCGATGTGCTGTCATTTCAGGCGAATGAAGATGGAGCGATTGATGAGTTTGCAGAGGCGGACTATCTCGGCGATATTGTTATCTCCGTAGAGGCGGCGATACGGCAAGCGGATGAAGCGGAAATCTCATTTGAGCGCGAAGTGGAAGAGTTGCTTATGCATGGTATTCTGCACCTGTGCGGCTATGACCACGAAAGCGACAACGGCGAGATGAACGGCTTGGAGATAAATCTCAGGAAAAGGGTATTTGACTTGTTGGCTAATCAATAGTTTGTAGAACTTCTACTGACTACTGACTACTGACTACTGACTACAAAAATGATAACGGAGATAACATTGACCGGGGTGGCAATTGCTGCACTGGTCTTTCTTTCACTAATCAAGACGGCTTATGAATCCCTCAGCGAAGTGGCGTTGCGGGTGATGATGAGTGAGCGTGAAGGCAGCCGTCGCGCTCGGTTTTTTCGGGAATTGCTCGACAACCGGCAGGAGTTCGAGCTTATTCTCATCCTTGGCACACAGCTTTCCGTTGCCATTAGCTCCATCCTGCTGACCTATATCATAATAACTCTGGGAATTACTTATCCCTTATTCATGGCGTTCCTCGCCGTTTTCGCCGTCATTCTGATTTTTCGTCAATTTGTGCCGCGTCTGATTGTGCAGAATCGTCCTGAAACGATGCTCTGGCTGCTGTTGCCGCTCTTTCAATTGTTCTACAGCATCTTTTCCATCTTTGCCGCGCCGATTAACGCTTTGCTGGAAAAGTTAAAGTCCAAAGAAAAGGAAGAAGAATCATTCGATGAAGATGAGCAAGACGACACTCTGCATGAATTTGAAGCTCTCATTGAAGTCGCCGAAGAAGAAGGCATCATTGAAGAACAGGAAGGCGAGTTGATTCAATCGGTCATTGAATTTGGCGAAACCATCGTCAGTGAAATCATGCGCCCGCGCCCCTTGATTGTCGCTGTGCCAATCACCGCCACCGTAGAAGACGCCAGACAAGTGATTATCGAAAAGAAGTATTCGCGCATCCCGGTATACGAAGAAACCATTGACGACATTAAAGGTCTGGTCTATGTGCGCGATCTGTTGGCGTATATCGAACCGGACAAACTACATACATCGGTGCGTGAAGTGATGCGCGAGGTTTATCAGGTGCCGGAAACCAAGCCGATTGCCGATTTGCTGGAAGATATGCAGCGCAGCAAGGCGCAGATGGCGATTGTCATTGATGAATACGGCGGCGTTGCCGG
>Ga0187894_10000201_pt1 | contig 79701 bp, 35 predicted proteins | sample GBC1701081metaG_FD_136650 | JGI IMG/M metagenome (GOLD analysis project Ga0187894, IMG submission 136650) | White microbial mat communities from a lava cave in the Kipuka Kanohina Cave System on the Island of Hawaii, USA - GBC170108-1 metaG ...
CGTTCTGACGTCCACTCGTGCCGCCTGTCGCGCCGGATCCGCCGGATCCGCCTGAGTCCCGCGCGCGACAGGCACCTCACCCGACACCTCATCCAAAAGTTTTCCTCGCGACGTGTCGATCCGCGCGGCGCTCGTTCGACGTCAGAATAGAAGCCGGCAGCCGTCGACGGCGACCGCAAATCGGGCGCCACGGCACGGCCACTATCGATCGATCGATGGAGGAGCGCACATGCGGAAGATTGTGTCGGGTCTGTTCATTTCGCTGGATGGTGTCGTCGAGTCGCCTGACAAGTGGCACTTTCCGTATTTCGATGACGACATGGGAGCGGCGGTCGGAGAGCAGGCGGCGGACGACGATACGGTGCTGCTGGGACGTCAGACCTATCAGGAATTCGCGGCGTTCTGGCCGCATCAGGGCAGCGACGTGCCGTTCTCGGATCACCTGAACAACATCCCGAAGCTCGTGGCCTCGACGACGTTGACGAGCGTCGAGTGGAAGAACTCGACCTTGATTCGCGGCAACGTGGCGGCGGAGCTCAATCGGTTGAAGCAGTTGCCCGGCAAGAACATCGGCATCATCGGGAGCGGCACGCTCGTGCGCTCGCTGTTGCTGGACGATGTGCTGGACGAGCTGCGGCTGCTCGTCCATCCCATCCTCGTCGGCCAGGGCAAGCGGCTCTACGACCCGCCGATTGAGAAGAAGCTCAAGCTGGTCCACTCGAAGACCTTCAGCAGCGGCGTCCTCAATCTGATCTACCAGCGCGCCTGACGCGCGAGCGCGGCGCTTCACGCCGAGGGCCAGCGCGCACCTGCGCCTGGCCCGGTCCCCGTCCGCATCCGCCCTCCCAGGGCCGGTCGGTCCCCCAGAGCCGGCCGATGACGAGCCGGCCGGTTCGACCTCGACCGCGAAAAAATCGCCATATCAGCCTTGACAACAATTGTTGTCAATGTTGAAATGCCCCTCATGATCGAGGTCGACGTCATCGAGGACCCTGCCGCCGCCGCGGTCATGCTCGAACCGGTCCGGAGCCGTCTGCTGTCGGAACTGACGGCGCCCGCCTCCGCGGCGACGCTGGCCACGCGGACGGGCCTCGCGCGTCAAAAGGTCAACTACCACCTCCGCGCCCTCGAAGCGCACGGCCTGGTCCACGTCGCCGAGACCCGCCAATGGGGCGGGCTGACGGAGCGCCTCCTGGTCGCCAGCGCGGCGTCCTACGTCGTCTCGCCGCTCGCGCTCGGCCCGGTCGCGAGCGACCCGGACCGCGGCGCGGACCGGCTCTCTGCGAGCTATCTCATCGCGCTGGCCGCGCGCATCGTGCGCGAGGTGGCGGGTCTGCTGCGTCGATCGCGCGAGATCGGCAAGCGGCTGCCGACGCTGTCGATGGATACGGAGATCCGCTTCCGATCGCCCGCCGAGCGCGCCGCGTTCAGCCAGGAGCTCGCGCAAGCCGTCACCACGCTCGTCGCGCGGTACCACGACGCGTCGGCGCCCGACGGTCGTCTGCATCGCCTCATCGTCGTCGCACACCCACTGGTGCAGGCACCGCCGCCGGCGCCATCACCGCAAGAACCGCCACCGCGTCACAGCTCGCCGACGCAGGAGCATTCGAGTCAGGATCCGACCGTCAAGGAGCCATCATGAGCGTGAAGATCGATTCGTCCGGACGCCGATCCGTCCAAGTTGAAGTTGAAGTCCCCGGAACGCCCGAGGAAGTCTGGCAGGCCATCGCGACGGGGCAGGGCGTGTCGTCATGGTTCGTGCCGACCAAGGGGGAAGAGCGCGTCGGCGGCACCTTCACCGCCGATTTCGGCCCCGGCATGGAATCGGTCTCGACGATCACGAGCTGGGAGCCGCCGCATCGGTTCACCGCGGACTCCGCGGACCTCGGGCCCGACAAGCCGAACATCGCGACGGAGTGGAGCGTCGAAGCGCGCGCCGGCGGGACGTGTATCGTGCGCGTCGTCCACAGTCTCTTCACGACCAGCGATGAGTGGGACAATCAGTTGCATCAGTGGGAAGGCGGCTGGCCGGGCTTCTTCCGGATCCTGCGCCTGTATCTCACGCACTTCCGCACGCAGATCGCGTCGACGCAGCAGTTCGTCGGCATGGCGGCTGGATCCGCCCAGGAGACCTGGGACGCGGCGACGGGGTCGCTCGGACTCGCGGACGCGAAGGTCGGCGATCGGCGGACGTCGCCCGCGGACGCACCGGCGCTGAGCGCGATCGTCGAATCCACCGGCGTCCCCGAATTCCCGCACGAGCTCCTGCTTCGCCTGGAGGCGCCGACGCCGGGCATCGCGCATCTCTTCGCGATGCCGATGGGTGGGCCAGTGCTGGTGCTGGTGCGGTTGTATCTGTTCGGCGACACCGCGCCCGCGGTGCTGGCACGCGTCGAGCCGCAGTGGCAGGCCTGGATGACGAAGCTCTTCCCGGCGCCCGATCCCAGCCACGTCTCCTGACGGGCGCGTCCAGCCGCGTCACCCGTCTTCTTCACCGGTCTTCCACGGAACCGCCGATCGCCGCAGCGAGGCGATCGGCGGTTCTCGTCATGTCGAACACGAGCACGGACGACCTTCGGCGTGCCGCACGGCCGCGCGCGGCGCCTGGGCCGCGAACAACGTGTGCGTCGTGCGCACGCGGTCGTACAATGGCGGTATGGAAGACGTACAGACGGACCAGACGGGATTGATCGTCCGCTGCGGCGCGTGCGGCCAGAAGAATCGTCTGCAGTACCAGCACCTCGATCACGCGCAGCGGTGCGCGAAGTGCCACGCGGATCTGCCGACGCTCGCGGCGCCCATCGACGTCGCGTCGCCCGAGGCGTTCGACGCGCTCGTCGCCCACTCGCCGCTGCCGGTGCTCGTCGATTTCTGGGCGGAGTGGTGCGGGCCGTGCCGCATGGTCGCGCCGGAAATGGCGCGCGTGGCGAAGGAACAGGCCGGACGCATGATCGTCGCCAAGATCGATACGGAAGCCGTGCCCGCGCTGGCGGAGCGCTTCCGCATCCGCTCGATTCCGACGATGGCGGTGTTCGCGCAGGGGCGCGAGGCCGGCCGCACGATGGGCGCGCGCCCGGCGAAGGACATCGTCGCCTTCGTCGACGAGACGCTGGCCGCGCATCGCTGATCGGCGTCGACGCGTGCCGATCCGTCTTGCGCGTCGACGCGCGATCGCGTCACGCGTGCGCCAGATCCGCGCACGCGCCACGAGCGCGCGCGTCTCGTCCTGCGATGCACGTTCCGTCTGACGAAACGCTTTGAGGCCGCCTCGCATCCGGCGCTCGCGCGTGCGCCTCCTGCATCACCTGGTGCGCGCGCGGCGTCTCCTCATCCACTCGAACATCGTTCCTCGCCCGTCATGGGAATGTCGTGAACGGCCGTACCGTGTCACGCGAGGGCGGAGTGACCTCCGGTCCCCCTCACACCCGCCTTCATCGTCCACGGCCACGAACCGAAAACGCTTTCACAAGTCAGGTGACCCAACGATGACACGACGATCACCCCACCGGAGCCCCCGATCCGCCGAGCCGCTGTCCGCCAGGGCGCTGTCCGCCACCATGCTGTCCGCCGTCGTGCTGTCCGCCGCCGGCGTGATCCTCGTCACCGGTACGACCGAGCGCCACGCACGCGCAGCAGCCGCGCCGGAGGCGGTCGCCGAGGCGCAAGAACAACAACAAGGTCAAGCCTTGCCGCCGCTCCCGAAGACGGCCGCCATCACATTCGCGGATGAATTCAACGGTCCCGCAGGCAGTCCGGTCGACACCACGAAGTGGCAGCTCGAAACCGGCGACAACGTCAACAATCACGAGCGGCAGTTCTACACGAACAGCACGCGCAACGCGGCGATGGACGGCCAGGGCAATCTCATCATCACGGCGCGGCGCGAGAACCCGAGCAACTTCCAGTGCTGGTACGGCACCTGTCAATACACCTCCGCGCGGTTGAATACGGCCGGACGCTTCGTCCAGCAGTACGGCCGCTTCGAAGCGCGTATCAGGATGTCGAGCGGCCAGGGCATGTGGCCGGCGTTCTGGATGCTGGGGAACGATATCGGCAGCGTCGGCTGGCCGAACAGCGGTGAAATCGACATCCTGGAGAACGTCGGCTTCGAGCCGACGACGATCCACGGCACGATTCACGGTCCGGGCTACTCGGGCGGCGCGGGCATCGGCGCGGGCTACAGCCTGCCTGGCAACCCTCCCTTCGCGGCTGGCTTCCACACCTTCACGATCGACTGGGCGCCGAACTCCATCACGTGGTACGTGGATGGCGTGCAGTATCAGCGCCGTACGCCGGCCGACGTCGGCGGGCAGCCGTGGGTCTTCAACAAGCCGTTCTTCATGATCCTCAACCTCGCGGTCGGCGGCTTCTGGCCGGGCGACCCGAATGCCAGCACGGTGTTCCCGAACACCCTGGCGATCGATTGGGTCCGTGTGAGCGACACGACACCGGGTGGCGGCGGGCGCACGGGACGCATCACGGGTCTGGCCGGCAAGTGCGTGGACGTCGCGGCGGCCGGCACGGCAAACGGCACCGCGATCCAGTTGTACGACTGCAACGGCACGGGCGCGCAGAGCTGGACGGTCGGTACCGACGGTACTATCCGTGCGTTCGGCAAGTGCATGGACGTGCCGAGCGGCTCCACGGCCAACGGCGCGCAGATTCAGTTGTGGGATTGCAACGGCAGCGGCGCGCAGCGCTGGACGATCACAGGTGCGCGCGACATCATCAATCCGCAGGCCAACAAGTGCCTGGACGTGACCGGCAGCAGCTCGGCGAACGCCACTCGTTTGCAGACGTGGACCTGCTCGGGCGCCGCCAATCAGAAGTGGACGACGCCGTAGAACACGCCACGGGAGCGTGAACGGCGGCCGCGCCTAGAGGCGCGACATCACGAACAGCGCGGCGCCAATGGCGATCGCGTCTTCGATCAAGGCAGTGACCAGCGCCGGTGCGTGGAGCGGCTTCGACCAGGACGTCCGGAACGTAAAGCCCACCCACGCGCCGGCGAGTGCGCCGAGTACGCCAAGGACGGCGCCCGCCGGCACCGAGGCGCCGATGGCGGCGCAGATCGTCGCGCCGCTGAGCGCGCCGGAGACGACGCGCGCGACCAGCGGTCCGGGTGCGAGGCGACTCGACGCGGACGGCAGTTTGTCGCCGATCAGCTCGCCGATCGCCAGGAGCGCGAAGATCCACGCCGTGATGCTGGACTGCATGAACGCCAGCGGCGACTGGCTCAGGCCAGGGATCAGCGCGGATCCGTGAAGCACGAGACCCCAACTCACAATCGCCGGCGCAAGAAAGGTCCGCGACCCGGCGACCAGGCCCATCACAAACGCGAACAGCAGAGGCATGCGCAAAGTATACCCGCGATGACATCCCCGCGATGACGACTTTCATCGCGGCGGTGCGGATGTCCGCCTGTATGTCGCGTGTCCGCGGGCACACACACGACTCGTTCGCCAGATTCGATGCGAGCGAGTGGATCCATGATGCGATGTCCTGTGTCGCCATCCCATCATGACGCGCTGACGGGATGTCATAGCGCCGGATCTGTCACACGGCCGACGTTGACGCCCGCCGGGCCGGCGCTATAGTGGCTCATATGACCACTATTGGATTGATTGGGGCGGGACACATCGGCAGCCAGGTCGCGCGGCTGGCCGTCGCCAACGGCTACGCCGTCGTCATCAGCAACTCACGCGGACCGGAGACGCTGTCCGCGCTCATCGCGGAGCTCGGCCCGAACGCGCGCGCCGCCACGGCCACCGAGGCCGCGACCGCGGGCAACATCGTCGTCGTCACCGTGCCGCTGGGGAAGTACAAGCAGGTGCCGGTCGCGCCGCTGGCGGACAAGGTCGTGATCGATACGAACAATTACTATCCGGAGCGGGACGGACAGATTCCGGAGCTGGACAACGAGTCCACGACGACGTCCGAACTGTTGCAGGCGCATCTGCCGACGTCGAAAGTGGTGAAGGGGTTCAATCACATCTACGCGGAACAGCTCACGACCGACGGACGGCCGAAAGGCACGCCGAACCGGCGCGCGCTCGTGATTGCGGGAGATGATGCGGCCGCCAAAGCCGCGGTGACGGAGCTGCTGGATCGCTTCGGGTTCGATACCGTCGACGCGGGACCGCTGAAGGAAAGCTGGCGCATCCAGCGTGACACGCCCGGCTACGGCCCTCGCCGCAACGCCGAAGAGCTGCGCCGCGACCTCGCGGCGGCCAAGCGCTACGCGGATCAATAGCCGCGAACCGACAGATGCGGGGACGGCGTGCCGCCTGCGCGGACGCCGTCCCCCTGCGTATCACAAGACGCATGTCATGAGACGCATCACGCCTGCGGACGCGTGTGCGCGCGAGGAACTTTTCAACCCAGCTTCCGCACCACCCACGTCGTCATCGCACGCTGTCCCTGCACGATCGTCGTCTTGATCGGATCGAGCAGCGTGCCGCCCAGCTCGCGCGTGAGATCCAGGAGCATCGCCTCGTCCACGAGATAACGCTCGCTGCCATCCGGCAGGAGGAACCGGCGTCCGCCGCGCGGATGCACGCGGTCCGCGATGCCGATGGACGAGGCGAGGCGGCAGAAGAAGAGCCCGTCAGGCTTCAGGAGGCGCCAGCTTCCGCGCAGCATGGCCGCGAAGCGTTCATCGTCCCGCGCGAAGTGCAGGACCGCGCTGCTGACGACGACGTCGGCGAAGCCGTCGGGAAACGTCGATCGTTCGAGCGATTCTTCGCGGAAGCGATCGCCGGACAGGTGCGGCGCGAGCTCCGCGGCCAGATGACGGACCGCGGCGATCGCCTCGCCGTTGTCGTCGATGCCGTACACGTCGTAGCCGGCGCGCAGCAGATACACGAGATTGCGGCCCCAGCCGCAGCCCGCGTCGAGCACGCGCATGCCGGGGACGATGCGTCCGCGCAGCAGTTGATCGAAAAGATAGATGTCGATCTGGCCGAACTCGGCGTCGAGCGTTGACGTCATCATCGCGCGGACCTCGTCATCACGGTGTATCTGGCTGCCTGTGATTCGTGCGATTACTTGGGCGAGAGCGCCACGGGTGAGACGCTGCCGGACAGTGTTGCGTCGCCGAGGACGACGGATACCTCGCCGTCCAGCACCGACAGATGCGCGGTCACGCGGCGTGTGAGTTGCCGCGTCCAGGCATCCAGGAAATCGCGATCGATGGCGTACAGCTCCAGCGCGTCCACGCGATGAATGCGTTCGCCGGCCAGCAGGCGCACGAGCCGCGCGGGATCCTTGTGCGTGTAGACGACGACACGCGGCGCGGCCTTGGTGGCTTTGTGGAGGCGCGCGGCGTCGGGGAGGCCGACGTCGATCCAGACGCGGAGCGCGCCGGTCGCGTCGCGCACGGCAAGCGCGGGTTCTTCGGGACCGGAGAGTCCGGCTGCGGAGAACTGGATGCCGTCCGTGTACTCCAGGCAATACGCCAGCACGCGCGTCAGCAGCGAATCCTCGGTCTCGGACGGATGCCGGGCGATGCGGAAGGCCAGCGACTCGTACACGCCGCGGTCGACGTGAGCCAGCTCGATCTCGAACGAATAGATGGTCGCGGTCTGTGCCACGGCGATGGTTGTCTGTCTGCGTGTGTGCGTGTGAATGGAGCGTGCGGCGGACCGAGGCGATCCGCCGCCGCCAGGCGCGCGCTATCGGGCGGCGGCGGACGGCGTCCAGGTGATGGCGTTGAGGATCATCTGCGCGACCGCGGGCTGCTCGAACTCGTGCGTCGAATGTCCCGGCTGCAGATAGACGATCCAGCCCTTGCCCGACGGCTTCAGCCAGCCCTCGTGCGGCTGCATGTAGAGTGCGCCGTTGCGGTCGTCCAGATACTTCAGGCCCAGCAGGATGATCTTCTCATTCCCGTCCGTGAACCCGTGGTTCATGTACGCCTCGGCGTGCTTCAGCGTCAGGGACGGTCGCTCGCGTTCGGCCGCGTCGCCTTCGAGGCGGAACATCGTCTTTTCAGGCCAGGTGACATTGGTCGTCGTGATGTAATGCGTCGGATTGAGCTTGACGACGGTGATGTCGACGCCTTCGCGCCAGGCGTAATGATCGCCGGGCTGCGACGGCTCGCGGGCCTTGTCGGTGCCGGTCAGCCGGACGCCCAGGAAGTCGAAGTAGTGCTTGTTCTTGGCCTTCCCGCTGCTGATCGAGTGGTGCAGGCAGATGTAGCGTCCGCCGTTCTTCGTGTACTCGATGATCTTCAGCTCGGTCGGCTCCTGCAGCGCGCCGTGGATGTAGCCGACCACGGCGTCGAAGCCTGACCAGTCCTCCGGCAGCGCCTTCTGGTCGACGATCGTGCTCTCGACGCCGCCCTTTGCCTTCAGATACTTCGCGAGGGCTTCCATCTGCTCGCGCTCGTCCATTACGATGAGAACGCGTTTGCTCGCCGCCGCCGCGGGCAGCGCGAACGCCGCCACGAGCACCATCACGCCAACGATCCAGAGTACCAATCTGCGCATGCTTATGTCTTCTCCGCGAAATCCAACATGACAAAATGAGCGAAAACTATCACGCGTGTATGCGATCTGCCCGGCGCTACGGCACGAGCACCGCGCGTCCCGTGATCTGGCCGTCGCGCAGCTTCTGATAGACCTCCACCGCGCGTTCCAGCGGGAACTGTTCCACCTCGGGCCGGATGCGTCCGTCGGCGGCGAGCGCGATGACTTCCATCAGCTCGATCCGCGATCCCCAATACGGGATGCTGACCGCGCAGCCGTATGGCGGCTGGTTCGCCGAATAGTGCAGCGTGCCGCCGCCGAGGCCGACGATTGTCAGCCGGCTGTTCCTGCCGACGACGCGCGTGCAGAGATTGATCGTCGCCTGCGCGCCGACGAAATCCAGCGCGAGCACCGCGCCGCGCGGTCCGCAAAGCCTGCGGATCGCCTTCGCGGCCGCGTCGGTGTCGCTCGTGTTGATCGCGTGTTCGACGCCGAGGGCGCGTGCGTGCGCGAGCTTCTGTTCGTCGACGTCGCACGCGATGATGCGGACGGCGGAGAGCGCGCGCAGGATCTGGACGCCGAGGTGACCGAGTCCGCCGATGCCGACGACGACCGCGGTCGTGCCGGGGTGCAGCAGCGGCAGCGCGGCCTTGATGGCGTGATAGGGCGTGAGGCCCGCGTCGCTCAGGGGCGCCGCGAGGCGGGGATCGAGCGTGCCGAGCGGCACGAGCAGGCGCGCCGACGGCACGAGCATGTACTCGGCCATGCCGCCGTCCGCGCCGAGACCGCCGCCCATCGTGTCGAGGAACGCGTGCTGCTCGCAGTAGTTCTCCGCGGACGACTGGCAGGCGTGGCAGCGTCCGCAGCCCCACGGACCGCACACGGCGACGGCGTCGCCCGGCTTCCATCCCTCTACGCCGGCGCCCACGGCGTCGATCCAGCCTGCGTTCTCGTGGCCCAGCGTGAACGGCGTCCGCAGGCCGAAGTCCTCGTCGAAGAGATGCAGATCGGAATGGCAGACGCCGGCGCCCGCGATCTTGATCACGACCTGACCTGGCCCGGGCGTCGGCCGCGGCACGTCCACGATCTCTGGCGGACGGCCAGCGCCGACGAAGCGAACGGCTTTCATGACAGCTCCTCGAACGGGATCGGTGTGCGCCGGACGCGTGTCGCGTCGACGGACCGTGCGATCGTCGTGCGCGCGTGTCATCGGGGGAGCGAAGAGCCGCGCGCGCGAGTCGAAATCGCTTACAAATGCGCACGAATAGTACCACCAAACTGATGCGCAGACGCGGGCGGTTGAGGTCGCGACCGTTCTTGACAACGCTCATGCCTACGCGTCAACATGCGAAGTCGGTCAGCGATCGGAACCTCTGTGAGTCCTTCTTCGCTTGCCGCGGTACGAAAGTGATGCGTTCGGTCTGCTTCACCGGCGCGTCTCTTTCGCGTGCTGCTGTAAGTGACAGGGCAAGGCTGTGCGCGGGCGGCTCCGCCCGCAAGCGGCCTCAGACGTGTGCCTCCACCAAGACAGATTCATCGATGCGTCGGACATCGCGTGCGCACGCGCTGACCGCGGATGTCGAGCCGTGTCGCCGGTGAGGCCGCCGCGGCGGGGACGAAGCCAAGGGGAGAGGAGCGGCGAAGGATGGAAACGCTGACGTTGATCGTCGTGCTGGCCGCGGCTGCGGCTTTCGTCGTGTTCGAAGGCGTCGCGCTGTACCGGCGGACGTTCAAGAAATAGCGGACGCGCGCCGCCCGGCCGGCGGATGCGTCAAGTGGGTGCGTCAAAGGGAGGCAGCGATGAGCGACCTCGTCAAGCGGTTGTCGGAGGGCGAGCATCCGGTCGAGGTGAGTCTGCGCCCCGAGCGGACCGTGAAGGCGTTCCAGGATTCCCTGGATCGCGGCTACGTCCACATCAAGTTCACGAATACGCGCGGCGGCACCGAGCTCGGCGTGCCGGTCGACCGCCAGGCGAGCGACCTCACCGCGGCGGACTTCACCAACGCCACCGGACGCCTGACGCTCGTCGGCGCGCTGACGCTCGACTACGTCAAGGTGCGCTGCATCGCGAACATCGACCTGCCGTCGCTGGAAGGACGCGGCCGGCTGGAACCGCTGCCGGATTGATCCGCGCCGCGCGGCGCGGAGGCGGCGTGAGTACGAGGGATGGCGAACATCGAGCGAGGATCGTGAGTGCGCGATCGATCGAACGAACGATCGCGTGCGTGTCGAGGACATCATGACGAATCCATTCGAAGATGAGAACGGCGAATATCTGGTGCTCGTGAACGACGAAGCGCAATACAGCCTGTGGCCCGCCTTCCGCGAGGTGCCCGCCGGCTGGAAGGCCGTCGGCCCGCGCGGCAACCGCAAGGAGTGTCTCGATTACATCGATGAGACCTGGACCGACATGCGCCCGAAGAGCCTGGTCGAACAGATGGAACGCGACGCCGCCGAACGGCAGGCCGCGGGCGGCGAGCCCCCGAATGCGCACTGACGCGCACCAGGTCGAATTGACGCAGGAGGCACGCGCGTCAGCTCGCGTTATCTGATCTCGATCGATCTGGTATCGATCGACGCTTCTTGATCGACGCCACCGCGGCGCCGCCGTTCGCGCGGGCCGCCGGGGCGGATCGTTCCACTGTAGAGACACCTTTCATCACATCTCGAATCGCTTGACGCGCACGCTACGCCAGCGTGCGGCGCGGGCGCGCGCGTGCACACGCGCGTTTTCCGATCACCTCGCATCGACCACAGGTCATGCCGAACGGTCTGGCGTCGCTGGAGGACGAGAATGCTGCCGGATGACGCAACGGTTTCAGGACGCTTCGAAGCGCAGGCGGCGCGCACGCCCGCTGCGCTGGCGGTGACGTCCGCGCGGGGAGACGTCAGTTACGCGGATCTGAATGCCCGCGCGAACCGCCTCGCACGCGTCCTGCGCGCGCAAGGCGTCGACGCCGAAGCGTGCGTCGCCGTCGCGATGCCGCGCTCGGCGGATCTGATCGCCGCGCTGCTCGCGATCCTGAAAGCGGGCGCGACGTATCTGTGCGTCGATCCGCGCGAGCCGCTGGATCGCCTGACGGGCCTGCTGCACGACGTCCGCCTGGTGCTGACGTCAGGCCCGCGTCCGCCCGCGCTCGCCGCGCTGAGCCTGCGGACGCTGGACGTGAACGACCCGCGGGTCGCGTCACACGAGCCGGAGAATCTCGCGCTGCGCATCGACCGCCGGCAGGCCGCATGCGCCATCATGCCGCCCGGCTCGCCCGACGTCCTCAGACGCATCCTCGTCACGCACGCGTCCATCGTTCGTCTCGTCCGCGAGGCGAATTTCATCTCGGTCCGTCCGGCCGATCGCGTCGCACATCTGGCGGCGCCGTGGTTCGACGCGGCAACGTTCGAGATCTGGAGCGCCCTTCTGAACGGCGCGTCTATCGTCGTCATCGACGAGGAGACCGCGTGGAGCCCGGCGGCGCTCGCGCGCGCGTTCATCGATGCGGGTGTGACAACGACGGTGCTGCCGACGGCGCTGTTCAACGAGCTGGCGCGTGAAGCGCCGGCGGTGCTGGACGAGTTGACCGACGTCCTCTTCGGCGGCGACATCGTCGAGCCGCGCTGGCCACGAACGGTGCTCGAACGCGGCGGCGCAGTGCGCCTCGTCCACATGTACGGACCGCCGGAGGCGACGACATTCTCGTCGTGGTGCGTGTTCGACGCGATGGTGCGGGACGAACCGCTGCCGCTGCTGGGTGCGCCAATCAGCGGGACGCGGCTCTATGTGCTCGATCGGACGCTGACGCCCACGCCGGTCGGCGTGGCTGGCGAGCTGTACGTCGCCGGCGCGGGCCTCGCGCGCGGCTATGCGCGGCAGCCGGCGCAGACCTCGTCGCGCTTCGTGGCGGATCCGTACGGCGCCGCCGGCACGCGCATGTTCCGGACCGGCGATCTTGCGCGCTGGCGGCCGGACGGCCGGCTCGAGTTCATGGGCCGCGCGGACGCGCCAACGGACGTCGCCGGTGCCGAGGACCTCGCGGCGGCGACGGTGACGGATCGCTATCGCGCGCCGCGCACGCCGGAGGAGGAGATCCTCTGCGCGATCTTTGCCGAAGTGCTGGACGTTCCACGCGTCGGCCTCGACGATGACTTCTTCGCGCTGGGCGGACACTCGCTGATTGGCACGCGTGTCGTCAGCCGCGTCCGCGCGACGCTGGGCGTCGAGCTCGCGATCCGGACGCTCTTCGAATCGCCGACCGTCGCGGAACTGAGCCCGCGCCTGCGCGAGGGCGGCGTCGCGCGTCCCCCGCTTGTCGCGCAGATCCGCCCGACGCCGCTGCCCGCGTCGTACGCGCAGCAGCGGCTCTGGTTCATCGATCAACTCGAAGGCACGAGCACGGAGTACAACGCGCCGGCGGCGCTGCGTCTCCAGGGACCGCTCGATCTATCCGCGCTGAGACGCGCCACCAACGTCGTGATCGCGCGTCACGAGAGCCTGCGGACGACCTTCGCGGAAATCGACGGCACGCCGGTGCAGATCATCGCGCCGGAAGGATCGATCGAGATCGCGGTCGACGATCTCAGCGAGCTGGACGCCGCCGCGCGGCACGCGCGTGTGCAGGACGTCTTGCGGCGCGAATGGGAGACGCCGTTCCACCTGACGCGCGGACCGCTGGTGCGCATGCAACTGCTGCGGCTCGGCGATGAAGAACACATCCTGATCCGCACGCTGCACCACATCGTCTCTGACGGCTGGTCGCAGGGCGTGTTCAACCGCGAGTTGATGGCGCTCTATTCCGCGTTCCGCGAAGAGCGCGCGAATCCGCTGCCGCCCGTGGCGATTCAATACGCGGACTTCGCGTTGTGGCAGCGTCAATGGCTGGATGGCGGCGTGCTGGACGAGGGCCTGGCGTACTGGACGATGCAGCTCGCGGGGATTCCGGAGCGGCTGGTGCTGCCGACGGATCGGCCGCGGCCCGTGCGGCAGACGTTTGCCGCGGACCATCACCAGATCCTCCTGCGTCCCGCGGACACGCTCGCGCTGAAGGAGCTGAGCCAGGAGCATCACGCGACGCTCTACATGACCATGCTCGCGGCGTTCGGCGCGCTGCTCGCCCGCTACAGCGGCCAGGACGACGTCGTCGTCGGCTCGCCGATCGCGAACCGGCAGGACGAGGCGGTCGAGGATCTGATCGGCTTCTTCGTGAACGCGCTCGTGCTGCGGCTGCGCATCAGGCCGGAGCAGTCGTTCGCGGACGTCCTGCGCGGCGTCCGCCAGACGACGCTGGACGCGTACCGCCACCAGGACGTGCCGTTCGAGCGTGTCGTCGAAGCGCTCGCGCCGCCGCGCAGCCTGAACACGCCGCCGCTGTTTCAAGTCACCTTCGCGCTGCAGAACGCGCCCGCCGCCTCGCCGCACCTCGCCGATCTCACGGTGACGCCGGTCATCGCGGAGGACTTGCGCGTCCGCTTCGATCTCGAGCTCCACGTCTTCGAATACGACGGACAGCTCGCGTGCGCGTGGATCTACAACACCGCGCTGTTCGATCGCTGGCGCATCGAACAGATGGCGCGGCAGCACGCGCGCGTCCTCGCGGCGATCAGGACCGACGCGAACGTCCGCGTCGGCGAGATCACGCTGCTGGAGCCGGGCGAGCGGCAGCAGATCCTCGATGGATGGAATCCGCCGCCGCTGCCGCCGCCGTCGATCACGATTCCAGCGCGCTTCGAAGTGCAGGCCGCCGCGCGGCCCGACGCGATTGCGCTCATCGACGGCGAGGCGCGCGTGACGTACGCGACGCTGAACGCACGCGCGAACCAGCTCGCGCACGCGCTCGTACGCAAGGGCGTCGGGCCCGAGACGCTCGTCGCGGTGACGCTGGCGCCGTCGCCGGATCTGTTCATCGCGCTGCTCGGGATCCTCAAGGCGGGCGCGGCGTACATGCCGCTGGACGAGGCGTGGCCGATCGAGCGCTGGCAGGTGCTGCAGCGATCGGCGCGTCCGGGCTGCGTGCTGACGACGCGATCGCTGATGTCGCGCGTGGGCGCGCGGACGCGGTTCGTGCTCGACGATCCGGAAACGGCGGCGGCGCTGCAGGCGATGCCGGTCCACAATCCGACCGACGCGGATCGCCGGACGCCGCTGCACGCGATGCATCCGGCGTACGTGCTCTACACGTCCGGTTCGACGGGCACGCCGAAAGGCGTCGCGGTGACGCACGTCGGCGTGCTGCGGCTGATGGATGACGACAGCTACGCGACACTGACCGAGGACGAAGTGATGCTGCAGCGGGCGCCGCTGGCGTTCGACGCGTCGACCTTCGAGATCTGGGAATGCCTGCTGCGCGGCGCGCAACTGGTCCTGTCGCCGCCGGGCCCGCTGGATCTCGCGGCGATTGGCGTCCTGCTGCGCAAACACCGCGTCACGACGCTGTGGCTGACCGCCGGCATCTTCCATCTGATGGTGATGGAGCGCCTGGACGACCTCGCCGGCGTGCGGCAATTGCTCGCGGGCGGCGATGTGCTCGCGGTCGCCGACGTCCGCCGCGTGCTCGACGCGCTGCCCGCGTGCCGCGTGAGCAACGGCTACGGACCGACCGAAGCGACCGTCTTCAGTTGCTGTCATCGCGTCGACGCGCTCGCGGCCTCGGCGCCGTCCGTGCCGATCGGACGACCGATCCTGCACACGCGCGTGTACGTCCTGGACGAGCGGCTGCAGCCGTCGCCGGTCGGCGTGCCGGGCGAGCTGTATATCGCGGGCGCGGGCCTCGCGCGCGGCTACATCCACCAGTCCGCGCTCACGGCGTCGCGGTTCATCGCGGATCCTTACGGTCCCGCGGGCACGCGCATGTATCGCACGGGCGATCTCGCGCGCTGGCGGCCGGACGGTCACCTCGAGTTCATGGGCCGCGCGGACAATCAGGTCAAGATCCGCGGCTTCCGCGTCGAGATTGGCGAGGTCGAGCACGCGCTGCGGCAGTGCCCCGGCGTGGGACTCGCGGTCGTCGTCGCGACGGGCGAGCAGGCCGATAAGCGTCTGGTCGGCTACGTCGTGCCGTCGCCTGGCCTCGTGCTCGACGCGACCGGCCTGCGAAAGCAACTGGAACAGCGCGTGCCAGATCATCTCGTGCCGTCGCTGGTGATGGTGCTCGACCGCCTGCCGCTGACGCCGCAGGGCAAAGTCGACAGGCGCGCGCTGCCCGCACCCGAGGCGCAGTCACGCGAGGCGTATCGCGCGCCGCGCACGGCGGAGGAAGAAATCATCTGCACGGTGTTCGCCGAAGTGCTGGGCGTCGCGCGCGTCGGGCTGGACGATGACTTCTTCGCGCTCGGCGGGCATTCGCTGCTGGCGACGCGCGCGGTGAACCGCATCCGCGAGACCTTGAAGGTGGAATTGCCGCTGCGCGAGTTCTTCGGCGCGACCACCGTCCGTGATCTCGCGGCGATCGTCGCCGTGGTCAGCCGCACGAGCCTCGCATCGGCCACGTCGGGCGCGTCCGGCCTGGAGGCGAGGTATCTGTGAGCGTGCACCGCCTGCTCGGGCGGCTCTACGAGCTGGGCGCGGAGATCTCGCTGGAGCACGGCGAGGTCCGCGTCAGCGCACCGCGCGGCGCGCTGCCGGACGATCTGTGGCGCGATCTGAAGGCGCGCAAGGGGGAGCTGCGCGAGTTGCTCGAAGACCTGCACGCCGCGCCGTCGGCGCGGCCGCCGGTGACGCGGCAGGAGCGGCCCGCACGCGTGCCCGTGTCCTTCGCGCAGCGGCGCCTGTGGTTCCTCGATCGCCTCGGCGGCGGACGGAGCCCGCAATATCACATGCTCGCGGCGCTGCGGCTGCGTGGACGCCTCGACGTCGACGCGCTGGCGCGCGCGCTGCAGGCGCTCGTCGCGCGTCATGAAAGCCTGCGGACGTCGTTCACCGAAGTCGATGGCGAGCCGCTGCAGGTCATCGCGCCGGAGCAGCATCTCGCGCTGCCGGTGGACGACCTGCGCGTGCTGGACGGCGTCGCGCAGCAGGCGGCCGTGCAGGCGAGCCTGCGCCGCGAGACCGCGGAGCCGTTCGACCTCGTGCGCGGACCCGTGCTGCGCGCGCGTCTGCTGCGGCTCGCGGAAGACGACTACATCCTGCTGCGGACGCTGCACCACATCGTGTCGGACGGCTGGTCCGAGGGCGTGTTCAACCGCGAGCTGCTGGAGCTGTACGCGGCGCACCGCGACGGCCGTACGCCGGCGCTGGCGCCGTTGTTCGTGCAGTACGCGGACTTCGCGATCTGGCAGCGCACGTGGCTGACGAAGGATGGACTTCGCGACGGGCTCGCGTACTGGCGGCGCGAGCTGGCGGACATGCCCGAGCGCCTGACGCTGCCGACGGATCGTCCGCGTCCGGCCGTGCAGACGTTCGCGGCGTCCGCGCACGTGCAGTTCATCTCGCATGCGGACACGGCCGCGGTCAGGAGCCTGAGCCTGCGGCATCGCGCGACGCCGTTCATGACGCTGCTGGCGGCGTTCGGCGTCCTGCTCGCGCGCCAGAGCGGACAGGATGACGTGGTGGTCGGGTCGCCGATTGCAAACCGGCAGGACGCCGCGCTGGAAGGCTTGATCGGGTTCTTCGTCAACACGCTCGTCCTGCGGATCCGCGTGCGTCCGGAGCAGCCGCTGCACGCGCTGATCGAGGCCGTGCGCCGGACCACACTGGAGGCGTATCGCTATCAGGACGTGCCGTTCGAACGGCTCGTCGAGGAGCTGGCGCCGGAGCGCAGCCTCGCACGCACGCCGATCCATCAGGTCGTCTTCGCCGTGCAGAACGCGCCGTGGGTCGCGCCGCGGCTCGCCGGACTCGATGTGAGCGAGGACAATCCGGCGTCGGAGGAGGATTCGTTCGTCGGCCAGGAGCTGCGCATCCGCTACGACCTCGAGGTCCACGCGTGGGAGGTGGACGGCCGGATGCAGGTGATCTGGGTCTACAACCGCGATCTCTTCGACGCCTGGCGCATCGAGCAGATGGCGCGCCACTACGGCCGCGTGGTGCGGACGTTGATCGCCGATCCGGAACAGCCGGCGTCACGCGTGACGCTGCTGGACGCGGCCGAACGTCGCCAGATGCTCGACGCGTGGAACGCCCCGGACAGCACAGTCTCGGACGGCGCGGCCCCGATTGGCACGGTCCAGGATCGTGAAACGCCGGCCGGCCCCGCGGCGCTGCTCGATGGCATCGAGGCGTGGAGCGCTCGAACGCCTGACGCCATCGCCATGTTCGCGGACGCGGCCTGCGTCAGCTACGCGGCACTCAACGCGCGCGCGAACCAGATGGCGCACGTGCTGATCGCGCACGGCGTCGGTCCGGAGACGGTTGTCGCCCTGGCGCTGGACCGCACACCAGCGACGATCGAGGCGCTGCTCGGCGTCCTCAAGACCGGCGCCGCGTATCTGCCGCTGGACGTCGATCATCCGCCCGCGAGAATTGCCGCGATGCTCGCGGACGCGACGCCGCGCGTGGTGCTGACCACCGAGGCCCTGCGCGCGCGTGTGCTGGCGCCGCCGTCGACGCCGGTCCTGTCGATCGATGCACCAGATGTTGCGCGCACGCTGCGGTGCGCATCCACACGGAATCCGATCGACGATGACCGGACGACGGCCCTGCGTCCGACGCATCCCGCGTATGCGATCTACACGTCGGGATCCACTGGCACGCCGAAGGGCGTGATGGTGACGCATCAGGGCGTCGCGCATCTTGCGTCGGCGCTGCGGCGGTGTTACCAGCTCACGCCGGCATCGCGCGTGCTGCAGTTCTCGTCGCTGACGTTCGACGCGGCGGTGATGGAGATCGCGTCCGCGTTCTCGTCCGGCGCTGCGCTGGTGCTGATCGCGGCGGACGATCGCGGCGGCGAGGCGCTCGTCCGCACGATCGATCGCGCCCGTGTCACGCAATTGCTCGTGCCGCCGGTGCTGGCCGAGAGCCTGGCCGACGCCGGTGTCCCGTCCGTCGAGACGCTCGTCGTCGGCGGTGACGCCTGCACGCCTGCCATCGTCGAGCGCTGCGCGAGCGGACGGCGTCTGCTGAATGCCTACGGTCCAACCGAAGTGACCGCGTGCGTGACGATGACGAAGGCGTTGACGAGGGGGGAGACGCCGTCGATCGGCCAGCCGATTGCGGGCGCGCGAGCGTACGTGCTGGACGATCGGCTGGAGCCGGTCCCGGCCGGCGTGGTGGGCGAACTGTATCTCGCCGGACCTGGACTCGCGCGCGGATACGTGCGCCGGCCCGCGTTGACGGCGGAGCGCTTCACCGCGGATCCGCACGGCGCGCCGGGCGCGCGCATGTATCGCACGGGCGACCTCGCGCAATGGCGGCCGGACGGACAACTGGACTTCGTCGGCCGCGCGGATCATCAGATCAAGATGCGCGGCTTCCGCGTGGAGCCGGGCGAAGTGGAGGCCGCGCTGCGGCAGGATTCGCGCGTGCAGGACGCGGTCGTGTCGACGTGGGGAAGCGACGAGCGCCGGCAACTGGTCGGCTACGTCGTGCGCGCCGCGAGTGTCGTCCCGACCGAGACGGAGCGGACCGCGCACGTGCAGGAATGGCGCGAGCTCTACGACTCGACCTATCGCCAGAGCGTCGCGGGCGACTTCAACATCGTCGGCTGGGACAGCAGCTACACCGGCGCGCCGCTGCCCGCGAGCGAGATGCAGATGTGGGTGGACGCGACGGTCGCGCGCATCCAGGCCGTCGGCGCCCGCCGCATCGTCGAAGTCGGCTGCGGCACGGGGCTGCTGCTGACGCGTCTCGCGCCGGATTGCGAGCGCTATGTCGGCACCGACTTCTCCGAGACGGCGCTGGATCAACTGCGCGAGTACGTGCCGCGGCGGCCGGACCTGGCGCACGTCGAGCTGCGGCAGGGCGTCGCGCACGATCTCGCGTTCCTGCCGGATGACAGCGTCGATCTCGTCGTCCTCAATTCGGTCGTGCAGTACTTTCCCGACGTCGACTATCTCGTGTCCGCGCTGGCCGAGGCCGTACGCGTGACGCGTCCCGGCGGACATGTCTTCGTGGGCGATGTGCGCAGTCTGCCGCTGCTCGACGCGTTCCACGCGTCCGTGCAGGTGTATCACGCGGCGGGATCGCTGGAGGTCGCGGAACTGCGGCGTCAGATCGCGCAGGCGCAGCGGCGGGAGAGGGAACTGGTCGTCGCGCCGGAACTGTTCGACGCGTTCGCGCGCACGCAGCCGAAGGCAGGACGCGTCGCTGCCGCGCTGAAGGCCGGCGCGTACAGCAACGAGCTGAGTCGCTTCCGGTACGACGTCGTCCTGGAGATGGGCGCGGCCGCGGTCGTGGACACACCGGCGCGATGGGTGGCGTGGGACGCGGCGGGCGCGTGGCGCGCGATGGTCGCCGACGCGCTGACGGGAGATCCGGCGGCGCGGCCGTCGATCGGCGTCCGCGGCATGCCCGACCGCCGCGTCGCGCACGCGGTGCTCGCGGCGCAGCACGTTCGCGCGGGGCAGCCGGCGATCCGCACGGCCGCGGAGCTGCGGGCGGCGTGCGCGGTGTCCGTCGACGGAGAGGATCCGGACCCCGTCATGCAGTGGGCGCGGGACCTCGGCGTCGATCTGGTCTGGCAGGGATTCAACGCGCACGGTCTCTACGATGTCGTGTTCAATCCTCGATGGACGGCTGCGGCGGCGTCGCTGGCCGGCGCGCCGCCCGACTATCGGGCGTTCGCGAATGCGCCAGGTCGTCAGGCCGGTGACGCGATGCTCGGTCGTGCGTTGCAGGATCACCTGCGCGGCGTGCTGCCCGAGTACATGGTGCCGGCGGCGGTCATGGTGCTGGAGGCGTTGCCGCGGACGACGAGCGGAAAGGTCGATCGGGCGGCCCTGCCGGCGCCGGAGGCCGCGTCCCGCGAGGCGTATCGGCCGCCGACGACGCGGGAAGAACACGTGCTCTGCGATCTCTTCGCGGAAATGCTGGGCGTGGGCCGCGTCGGCCTCGACGACAACTTCTTCGACCTCGGCGGGCACTCGCTGCTCGCGACCCGGCTGGTGAGCCGCATCCGCGCCGCATTCGGCGTCGAACTGGAACTGCGGACGCTCTTCACCTCGGCCACCGTGCGGGACGTCAGCGCGATGCTCGAGCTCTCGCGCGAGGCGCGGCGTGAAGACGACGCGGACGCCGAGACGGCGGATTTCGAAGAAACACTGCTCTGATTACCGATTGCTCCTCGCCGGCCGCGGCGACCTCGATCTCTCAACCGACTGCAGTGTCAACCGACTGAAAAGGGTGCTGTCGTGAAGCCCCAGGAACTCTTGGCGCGGCTCTACGAACTGGGCGGGCGTGCGTCCCTCGAAGGCGGGACCGTCCGCATCAGGGCGCGTCGCGGAGCGCTGCCGGACGAACTGTGGTCCGAGCTGAAAGAGCGGCGCGACGAGATCCATCAACTGCTCAAGGGCTTGCGCGAGACCGCGCCCGTGCCGCCGCTCCTGCCGCAGCGCCGGCCGTCGCCGCTGCCGGTGTCGTACGCGCAGCAGCGCTTGTGGTTCATCGATCGGCTCGAAGGCGGCAGCACCGAATACAACGCGCCGGAAGCGCTGCGCCTGCGCGGCGCGCTGGATCATGCGGCGCTGACGCGCGCGATCGACACGATCGTCGCGCGGCACGAAAGCCTGCGGACGCACTTTGCCGACATCGACGGCACGCCGGTGCAGGTGATCGCGCCCGCCATCCGTATCGACGTCCCGGTGGACGATCTGCGCGGACTGCGGGAAGACGACCAGCGCGAGCGGACGCAGGCGGCGCTGCGGCGCGAGTGGGAGACGCGGTTCGATCTCTCGCGCGGTCCGCTGCTGCGCGCGCGCCTGCTGCGCCTGGGCGATGAGGACCACATCCTCGTGCGCACCGTTCACCACATCGTCTCGGACGGCTGGTCGCAAGGCGTGTTCAACCGCGAGCTGATGGATCTCTACGTCGCCTTCCGCGAAGGCCGGGAGCATCCGCTGCCGCCGCTGCCGGTGCAGTACGCCGACTTCGCGCTGTGGCAGCGTCAATGGCTCGCGGGCGGCGCGCTGAACGAAGGACTCGCGTACTGGACGCAGCAGCTCGCCGGCATTCCCGAGCAGCTCGTCCTGCCGATGGATCGACCGCGGCCCGCGGTGCGGACGTCCACCGCCGCGACGTACACCCGCCTCCTGCCAGCCGACGTCGGGGCCGTGGTGAAAGCAGCGACGCAGGCGCAGCAGGCGACGCTCTACATGACGTTGCTCGCCGCCTTCGGCATCCTGCTGTCCCGCTACAGCGGGCAGGACGACATCGTGGTCGGATCGCCGATCGCCAACCGCCGCGACGCGCAGGTCGAAGGGCTGATCGGCTTCTTCGTCAACTCGCTCGTGATGCGCCTGCGCATCCCGCTGGACCGCACCTTTGGCGACTGGATGCGCGAGACGCGTCATCTGACGCTGGAGGCGTACCGCTATCAGGACGTGCCGTTCGAGCGGCTCGTCGAGGAACTGGCGCCGCAGCGGCGGCTCGATGTGACGCCCGTCTTCCAGGTCCTCTTCCTCCTGCAGAACGCGCCCTGGACCGCGCCCGCGTTCCGCGGCCTCGACGTCGAGGCCGTGCGCATCGAGACGCGGCTCGTGCCGTTCGATCTCGAAGTCCACGCGTTCGAGTACGAAGGACGGATCGCGTGCTCGTGGATCTACAACCGCGACCTGTTCGACCCGTGGCGGATCGAACAACTGGCGCGGCACTTCGAGCGCGTCCTCGCGGAAGGCTGCGCGAATCCGGATCTGCGCGCGAGCGAGATTCCGCTGCTGGACGCGGCGGAACGGCGGCAGGTCTTGACGATGTGGAACGACACCGCGCGGGACGTGCCGGAGACGCTGCCGCTGGCGCTGTTCGAGGCGCAGGCCGCGCGCACGCCCGATGCGGTGGCGGTGACAGACGATGGCCGCTCGATGACGTACGCCGCGCTGAACGCGTGCGCCAATCGGCTCGCGGCAGTCCTCGCCGATGCGGGCGCCGGACCCGAGGTCGCCGTCGGCCTGTGCCTCGAACGATCCGCGGAGATGATCGTCGCGCTGCTGGCCGTTCTGAAGACCGGCGCCGCCTATCTGCCGCTGGATCCGACGTATCCCGCCGATCGGCTCGCGTTCATGCTGGAGGACGCCCAGGCGCCGCTGCTCGTGGTCCATGAACCGACGCGCGCCGTGCTGCCCGCGGACGCCGCGCGCCGCACAATCGATCTCGACGCCGACGCGGCCGCCGTCGCCGCGCGGCCGGACGCGAATCCGCCCGCGCGCAGCCGGCCGGATCATATCCTCTATTACATCTACACGTCCGGCTCCACCGGTCGGCCGAAGGGCACGCGCCTGAGCCATCGCGCGCTCGGGAACCTGCTGCACTGGCATCTCGCGACGCTGGTGAACGGCGCGCCGACGCTGCAGTTCGCGTCGCTCAGTTTCGACGCGAGCTTCCACGAGATCTTCGCGGCGCTGGCCACGGGCGGCGTGCTGCACGTCCTGCCGCACGCGGATCGCCTCGACGTCGAGCGGCTCGCGGCGTACATCGGACGACACGCGATCGCCAAGGCCATCCTGCCGGTCGCGCTCTTCAAGCAACTGGCCGCGATGGACACCGTGCCGCTCGCGTCGTTCCGCACGCTGCGCGAGCTGATGATCACCGGCGACCGCCTGACGCTGACGCCCGCGATCCTCGCGTGGTGCCGCGAACTGACGGCGTGCGCGCTCCACAATCACTACGGTCCGTCGGAGACCCACGTCGTTACCGCATTCACGTTCGACGGTCCGCCCGTCGATCTGCAGCCGCCGCCCATCGGCCGGCCCATCGCGAACACGCAGATCCACATCCTGGACGCGTGCCTCAATCCGGTGCCGCCCGGTGTCGTCGGCGAGCTGTTCATCGGCGGCGCGAATCTCGCGCGGGACTACCATCGCAGGCCCGGCCTGACCGCGTCGCGCTTCGTCGCCCATCCGTACGGCGCTCCGGGCGCGCGCATGTATCGCACCGGCGATCTCGCGCGCTGGCGCGCGGACGGCGACATCGAGTTCATCGGACGCACCGATCACCAGATCAAGATCCGCGGCTTCCGCGTCGAGCCGGGCGAGATCGAGACCGCGCTGCGCGCGTATCCCGCCGTGGCGGACGCGCTCGTCATCGCCGCCGACGGGCCGACGGAGAAACGGCTGATCGCGTACGTCGTCCGCGCCGCCGGGCACGACGCGGATCCGCACGTCCTGCGTGAAGCGCTCGCACAGCAGTTGCCCGCGCATATGGTGCCGGCGCGGATCGTCGTCCTCGACGCGTGGCCGCTGACGCCGACCGAGAAGATCGATCGCCAGGCGCTGCCCGTGCCCGATCTGGCTCCCGTGCCGGAAGGCCGCGCGCCGCGCACGCCCGCCGAACAGATCCTCTGCGGCGTGTTCGCGGAAGTGCTGGGACGCGACGCCGTCAGCATCGACGAGGATTTCTTCGAGCTGGGAGGACACTCGCTGCTCGCGACGCCGGTCGTCAGCCGTGTCCGCGCGATCTTCGGCGTGGAGATCGCCGTCCGCACGCTGTTCGAGGCGCCGCGTGTCGTCGACCTCGCGCAGCGGCTCGGCCAGGCGCCGGCCGGCCGTCCGCCGCTCGTCGCGCGCGAGCGGCCCGCGCGCATCCCGCTGTCGTACGCACAGCAGCGGCTCTGGTTCCTCGATCGACTCGAAGGCGGCAGCACCGAATATCACTTGCCGGAAGCGCTGCGGCTGCGCGGGACGCTCGACCGCGCCGCGCTGACGCGCGCCATCAACGCCATCGTTGCGCGGCACGAAAGCCTGCGGACGCACTTCACCGAGATCGACGGCGCGCCGGTCCAGACGATCGAGCCGGACGTCCGCATTGCCGTCCCAGTGGACGATCTGCGCGGCCTGGACGCGGCGAAGCAGTGGACACGCGTCCAGGATGCGCTGCGGTTCGAGTGGGAGGATCCGTTCGACCTGTCGCGCGGCCCGCTGCTGCGCCTGCGGCTGCTGCAGATCGACGCGGACGACCACGTGCTCGTCCAGACGCTGCACCACATCGTGTCGGACGGCTGGTCGCAGAGCGTGTTCAATCGCGAGCTGATGGAGCTGTACGCGGCATTTCGCGAAGACCGCGAGGATCCGCTGCCGCCGTTGTCCGTGCAGTATGCGGACTTCGCGATCTGGCAGCGTCAGTGGCTGGATGAGGGGGCGCTGGACGAAGGGTTGACGTACTGGACGACGCACCTCGCGGGGATTCCGGAGCGGCTGGCGCTGCCGGCGGATCGGCCGCGGCCCGAGCGGCAGACGTTCGTCGCGGACCGCTGTCACCTCCTGCTGCCGCCGACGGAGCTGGCGGCGTTGAAGAAGGTCAGTCAGCAGCATCAGGCGACGCTCTACATGACCGTCCTCGCGGCGTTCGGCGTCCTCCTCTCCCGCTACAGCGGGCAGGACGACATCGTCGTCGGATCGCCGATCGCGAACCGGCAGGACACCGCGCTCGAAGCGCTGATCGGCTTCTTCGTCAACTCGCTCGTGCTGCGCATGCGCGTGCGGCCGGATGCGCGCTTCGCGGATCTGCTCGAAGCCGTGCGCCAGACGACGCTGGAGGCGTATCGCTATCAGGACGTGCCGTTCGAGAGGGTGGTGGAGGCGCTGGCGCCGCCGCGCAGCTTGAATACGTCGCCACTGTTCCAGGTGAACTTCGCGCTGCAGAACGCGCCGGTGACGCCGCCGCACCTCGCGAAGCTGGGGCTGGAGCCGCTTCCCGCGGACGAACTGCGCGTCCACTTCGACCTCGAAGTCCACGCGTGGGAGCATCAGGGACGCCTCGATTTCTCCTGGGCCTACAACCGCGACCTGTTCGATCGCTGGCGGATGGAGCAGATGGCGCGCCACTACCGGCGCGTGATGTGCGCGGTCGCCGCGGACCCGACCGCGCCGCTGGCCGCGATCCCGCTGCTGGATCCGGACGAGCGTCAGCAGATCCTCGTAGGCTGGAACGCGACCGCGTGCGCGCTGCCGGCGGATACGATCCCCGCGCTCGTCGACGCGCAGGCTGCGCGGACGTCTGATGCCGTCGCGGCGGTCGCGGACGGTGCGTGCGTCACGTATGCGGCGCTGAACGCGCGCGCGAATCAGCTCGCGCACCTCCTGCGCGCGCGCGGCGTCGGGCCGGATCGCGTCGTCGGCGTCTGCCTGGAGCGATCGCTCGATCTCGTCGTCGCGCTGCTCGCGACGCTGAAGGCGGGCGCGGCGTATCTGCCGCTCGAACCCGCGCAGCCGGCCGCGCGCCTGGCGTTCATGCGGCGCGACGCGTCCGCGGACGTCTGCCTGACGTGGCGTCGATTCGCGCGGATGCTCGATCTGACGAATGACGAGGCGATCTGTCTGGACGAGATCGCGCCGGACCTGGCGCGGCAGCGCGTGGACGCGCCGACAATCGGGCTGAACGACGAGCATCTCGCGTACGTGATGTATACGTCGGGCTCGACGGGCGCGCCCAAGGGCGTGATGTCCACGCACGGGGGATTGATCAACCGCCTGCAGTGGATGCAGCGCGAGTACATCCTGGACGTGTCGGACCGTGTGCTGCAGAAGACGCCTTTCGGCTTCGACGTGTCGGTGTGGGAGTTCTTCTGGCCGCTGATCGCCGGCGCGACGCTCGTCGTCGCGGCGCCGGACGGTCACAAGGATCCGGCCTATCTCGCGCGGACGATCGCCCGCGAGCAGATCACGACGCTGCACTTCGTGCCGTCGATGCTCGAACGGTTCCTGGACGATGACGGCATCCGCGGAGGATCGCGCGACGGCCGGACGCTGCGGCGCGTGTTCTCGTCCGGCGAAGCGCTGTCGGCGTCGCTGCCGCCGCGTCTGCACGCGCGGCTGTCCGCGGACCTTCACAACCTGTACGGACCAACCGAAGCCGCGATCGACGTCACCTGCTGGCCCTGCGCGCGCGATGCCGCGCACGGACCGGTGCCGATCGGACGGCCGATCGCGAACACGCGCGTCTACGTGCTCGACGCGCGCCTGGAGCCGGTGCCGGTCGGCGTCGCCGGTGAGCTGTATCTCGCGGGTGTCGCGCTCGCGCGCGGCTACGTGAGCGCCGCAGCGCAGACGAGCGAACGATTCATCGCGGATCCGCACGGCGGGCCCGGCGCGCGCATGTACCGCACGGGCGATCTCGTGCGCTGGCGGCCCGATGGCGCGGTGGAGTTCCTCGGCCGCGTGGACGATCAGCTCAAGATTCGCGGCGTCCGCATCGAACCCGGCGAAGTGGAAGCGGCGCTGCGGCGTCATCCCGGCGTGAGCCAGGCTGTGGTGATCGCGCGCCAGGACCGCGACGGCGATCCACGGCTCGTCGCCTACATCGTCGCGGAGTCCGGCCACGACGTCGATCTCGACGTGCTGCGAAAGCGTCTCGGTGAGCGGTTGCCGGACGCGATGGTGCCGTCGGTCGTCATGCCGCTCGACGCGCTGCCGCTGACGGCGAACGGCAAAGTCGATCGACGTGCGTTGCCGGCGCCGGAGGTGACGTCGCGTCAGGCGTATCGGGCGCCGCGGACGCCGGACGAGCAGACGATGTGTGGATTGTTCGAAGACGTGCTGGGCGTGTCGCGTGTCGGGGTGGACGATGACTTCTTCGAACTGGGTGGGCACTCGCTGCTGGCCACGCGTCTCGTGAGCCGCATCCACGCTGCCTTCGGCGTGGATCTGCCGCTCCGCACGCTCTTCACCGCCACCACCGTACGGGACGTGTGCGCGATGGTCGACTTCTCGCGGCACGCGCGCCGCGAGCCGGTCGGCCCGGCGCCCGATCTCGAAGAAACCTATCTGTGAGCGAGCGAGGGTTGTGTTGAAACCACAGGAACTCTTGACGCGGCTGCACGAGCTGGGAGGCGTCGCTTCTCTCGAAGATGGAAGCGTCCGCATCCGCGCGCGCCGCGGCGTGCTGCCGGACGAGATCTGGTCCGAACTGAAAGAACAGCGCGACGAGATCCGCAAGCTGCTCGAAGGCCTGCAGGAGGCCACGCCCGTGCCGCCGCTGCAGCCGCAGCCGCAGCCGCGGCCATCGCCGCTGCCGGTGTCGTACGCGCAGCAGCGCCTCTGGTTCATCGACCGGCTCGAAGGCGGCAGCACCGAATACAACATGCCGGGCGCGCTGCGCCTGCGCGGCGACCTGGATCACGAGGCGCTCGCGCACGCCATCGACACGATCGTCGCGCGCCACGAAAGCCTGCGGACGCACTTCGCCGACGTCGATGGCACGCCGGTCCAGGTGATCGCGCCGGAGATGCGCGTCACGCTGCCGATCGAGGATCTGCGCGGACTGCCCGAACGCGTCCGGCGCGCGCGGCTCGACCAGGCGCTGCAGGAAGAGTGGGAGACGCCGTTCGATCTCACGCGCGGCCCGCTGCTGCGCGTGCGCCTGCTGCACGTCGGCGAGGACGATCACGTGCTCGTGCGGACGCTGCACCATATCGTCTCCGACGGCTGGTCGCAGGGCGTGTTCAATCGCGAGCTGATGCTGCTCTACGCGGCGTTCCGCGAGGGCCACGCGGATCCGCTGCCGCCGCTGCCCGTGCAGTACGCGGACTTCGCGCTGTGGCAGCGCAAGTGGCTGGACGACACGGCGCTGCGCGCGGGGCTGGCGTACTGGACGCGGCAACTGGCCGACGCGCCCGAGCGCCTGACGCTGGCGACGGATCGGCCGCGTCCGGCGCGCCAGACGTTCATCGCGTCCGCGCACCGCCTGGCGCTGCCCGCCGCGGACGTCGCCGCGCTGAAGCGTCTGAGCCAGGATCACCAGGCGACGCTCTACATGACCATGCTGGCGGCGTTCGCGGTGCTGCTCGCCCGCTACAGCGGCCAGGACGACATCGTCATCGGATCGCCCATCGCCAACCGCCGGCATCGTTCGCTCGAAGGGCTGATCGGGTTCTTCGTCAACAAGCTCGCGCTGCGCGTGCGCGTGACGCCGGACATGACCGGGGCCACGCTGCTCGCGCACGTGCGCGAGATGACGCTGGCGGCGTATCAGCATCAGGACGTGCCGTTCGAGCGGCTCGTCGAGGAGATCGCGCCTCAGCGGCAGTTGAACATGACGCCGATCTTCCAGGTCGGCTTCGCGCTGCAGAACGCGCCGTGGGTCGCGCCCGAGCTCGCGGGCCTCCGCATCGAACCGGTCGGCGAGGAATCGCTGCAGGTCCGCACGGATCTCGAAGTCCACGCGTTCGAGGCGGACGGATTGCTGGGCGTGTCCTGGATCTACACGGACGCGCTGTTCGATCGCTGGCGCATCGAGCAGATGGCGCGCCACTACGGCCGCGTGCTCGACGCGCTGGTGCGCGATCCGCGCGCGCCGATCGCGTCGGCGGAACTGCTGGACGAGGGCGAGCGGCACCAGATCGTCACGGCGTGGAACGACACGGCGCGCGAAGTCACAGGACCGGACGACCTCGCGGCGCTGCTGGCGCGGCAGGCCGCGCGCACGCCCGACGCCGTCGCGGCGGTGGACGTCGACGGGCAGGTGACATTCGCGGAACTGGAGCGGCGGGCGTCGCACCTCGCGGCCTTTCTGCGCGCTGCCGGCGTCACGCGCGAGACGCGCGTCGGCATCTGCATGCCGCGCTGCACCGGTCTCGCGATCGCCGTGTGGGGCGTGCTGAAGGCCGGCGGGACCTATGTGCCGATCGCGCCCGATGCGCCGGCGCCGCGCCGCGAGACGCTCGTGCGCGACGCCGACGTGCGGATCGTGCTGACGGATCGATCGTGGAGCGCAGCGCCGGTCGCGGACGTGCGCGCGATCGATCTCGCGGCGGAGTGGAGTGCGATTGCGGAGACGCCGCCGGGCGCCGACACGCGCGCGTATCCCGCGCAGGCCGCCTACGTGCTCTACACGTCCGGATCGACCGGCCGGCCGAAGGGTGTCGTCGTCGAGCACCGGCAGGTGGTGAACTATGCCGAGGCCCTGCAGGCGCGCATCGGCCGCATGACGGGCCAGCGCTGCGCGATGGTGCAGCCGCTCACCGTCGATTCCACCGTCACGCTGTTCTACGGCTCGCTGCTGACCGGCGGCCAACTGCACCTCGTCGATGAAGCGACCGCGGTCGATCCGGATGCCTTCGCCGCGTACGCTGCCACGCGCGGGATTGACTGCATGAAGATCGCCCCGTCGCACCTCGCGGCGCTGCAGGAGCGATCGACGAGCGCGCCGCTGCCGTCGCGATGGCTGATCGTCGGCGGCGAGCCCGGTCGTCCCGCGTGGATGCGGTCGCTGCTCGCCGAGGCGCGCTGTCAGGTGTTCAATCACTACGGACCGACCGAGACGACGGTCGGCGTGACCGTGCACGACGTGCGGCCCGCGTCGTGCGACGGCCACAGCATTCCGATCGGCCGTCCACTCGCGAACGTGCAGGCGTACATCGTCGATGCGCGACTGCAGCCCGTGCCGGTCGGGGTGATCGGCGAGCTGGTCTTCGGCGGCGCGGCTATCGCGCGAGGATACCTGCACCAGCCGGGATTGACGGCGCGCAGCTTCATCGCCGATCCGTTCGGCCCGCCGGGCGCGCGCCTGTATCGCACGGGCGACCGCGCGTGCTGGCGTCAAGACGGGGAGATCGAGTTCTGGGGACGCCGCGACGATCAGATCAAGATCCGCGGCTTCCGCGTCGAGCTCGGCGAGATCGAAACGGCGCTGCGTCGCGCCGCACGCGTGCAGGACGCGCTCGTGCAGGTGACGGGCGAAGGCGACGCGCAGCGGGTCGTCGGCTATGTCGTGCGTCCGCCGAACGAGCAGGACGAGCAGGAGCGCGCCGCCGCGCAGGCGGCCATCCTCGAAGAATGGCAGCGTCTCTACGAGAGCCACGCGCGTCACCGTGCCGACGCGGACGACTTCAACATCGTCGGCTGGAACAGCAGCTACACGGGCGAGCCGCTGTCCGACGCCGAGATGCGGATCTGGGTGGACGAGACCGCGACACGCGTGCGCGCGCTGCAGGCGCGGCGCGCGGTGGAGATCGGCTGCGGCACCGGGCTGATTCTCACGCGCGTGGCGCCGGACTGCGAGCGCTTCATCGGGACGGACTTCGCGGAGCCCGGGCTGAACCAGCTTCGCGGCTATCTCGCGCAGCGTCCAGATCTTGCGCACGTCGAGCTGCGGCACGGGCTCGCACACGATCTGTCGTTCCTCGCGGACGACGAGGTGGACCTTGTCGTCATCAATTCGGTCGTCCAGTACTTCCCCGACGTCGACTACTTCCTGACCGTGCTTGGCGAAGCCGTGCGCGTGACGCGCGCGGGCGGCCACATCTTCATCGGCGACGTGCGCAGCCTGCCGCTGCACGAGGCGTATCACACCTCCGTGCAACTCGCGCGCGCCGCGGCTGGCATGACCGCGGAGGAACTGCGGACGCGGATCCGGCGGGCGCAGCGGCAGGAGGAGGAGCTGGTGATCGACCCGCGTCTGTTCACCGAGGTCGGCCGGCGCTGGGGCAAGGTGGGACGCGTCGAGGTGATGCCGAAGGCAGGCGCGTACGACAACGAGCTGAGCCGCTTCCGCTACGACGTCACGCTCTCGCTCAAGGACAAGGCGATGCCGGCAACGCCCGGCGAATGGATCGCGTGGGACGCGAGCGGCGCGTGGCGGGACACCGTCGATCGGCGGTTGACGACACGGCCGGGCGAGCCCGTGGGCGTGCGCGGCATCCGCGATCGACGCGTGGCTTCGTCCGTCGAAGCCGTGCGTGCGCTGCGGGCGGGAGACGGCGCCACCACAGTGGCGCACCTGCGCGACGTCGTCGATGCGGCGGTCACACGGGATACGAGCGAGGACGTCAACGCCATCCTGGCGTGGGCGCGCGAGCGCGGCCTGCCGCTGGCGTGGCATCCGCTCGACGCGGACGGCGCGTACGAGCTGATCGTCAATCCCTCCTGGGAGAGCCTTCCCCGCACGGCCGATCAGCCGCATGCGTTCTATCGCCGCTACGGCAACGCGCCCGCGCGCAATGTCGGCGACGCGGAGTTCGCGCGCCGCGTGCAGGAGTCGATGCGTGCGGCGCTGCCCGACTACATGGTGCCGTCGAGCATCATCGTCCTGCCCGCGTGGCCGCGCACGCCGCACGGCAAAATCGATCGCCGGGAGCTGCCGACGCCGGATCGTGCGCAGTCGGGGCCGGCGCGTGGTCCGCGGACGCCGGACGAGGAGATCCTGTGCGGGCTCTACGCGGACCTGCTCGGCCTCGAGCCGATCGGGATCGACGATGACTTCTTCGAGCTGGGGGGACACTCGCTATTGGCCACGCGTCTCGTCAGCCGCATCCGCGCGGCGCTGGGCGTGGAGCTCGCGATCCGCACCGTCTTCGAAGCCCCGCGCATCGCCGACCTCGCGCCGCGCCTGCGCGAAGGGATGCGCGCCAGACGTCCGCCGCTCGCGCCGCAGCCGCGTCCGACGCCGCTGCCCGCGTCCTATCCGCAGCAGCGGCTCTGGTTCATCGATCGCCTGAAGGAATCGAGCACCGAATACAACGCGCCGAGCGCGCTGCGGCTGCACGGCGTCCTCGATCGCGTCGCGCTGCAGCGGGCGATCGACACGATCGTCGAGCGGCACGAAAGCCTGCGGACGCACTTCGCGGAGATCGACGGCACGCCGGTCCAGGTGATCGAGCCGGAGATCCGCGTCTCCGTGCCGCTGGAAGACCTGCGCGGGCTGGACGCGGACGCGCAGCGGGCGCGCGTGCAGGACGCGTTGAAAGACGAGTGGGAGCGGCCGTTCGATCTGACGCGCGGACCGCTCGTGCGGGCACGGCTGCTGCAGCTCGGCGAGGACGATCACACGCTGATCCGCACGCTGCATCACATCGTTTCGGATGCCTGGTCCGAGGGCGTGTTCAACCGCGAGCTCGTCGCGCTCTACGCGGCCTTCCGCGACGGACGCGCGACCCCGCTGCCGCCGCTGCCGGTGCAGTACGCGGACTTCGCGCTGTGGCAGCGCCGCTGGTCGGACGGCGGCGCGCTGGACGAGGGGCTCGCGTACTGGCTGACGCAGCTCGCCGGCATTCCCGAGCGCCTGACGCTGCCGATGGATCGACCCACGCCGGCCGTCCCGACGTTCAGGGCCGGACGCCATCACATCATCATTCCGCCGGTCGAGACGCAGGTGTTGAAGCAGGTCGGCCAGCACCGCCAGGCGACGCTGTACATGACGCTGCTCGCGTCCTTCGGTATCGTCCTGTCACGCTACAGCGGCCAGCAGGACATCGTGATCGGATCGCCCATCGCGAACCGTCAGGACACGGCGCTGGAGGATCTGATCGGCTTCTTCGTCAACTCGCTCGTCATGCGCGTCCGGCTCCAGCCCGATCAGCGCTTCGAGGATCTGCTGACGGCCGTACGCCAGTCGACGCTGGACGCGTACCGCTATCAGGACGTGCCGTTCGAGCGGCTGGTGGAGGAGCTGGCGCCGCCGCGCAGCTTCAACATCACGCCGCTGTTCCAGGTCAATCTCGCGCTGCAAAATACGCCGTTCGTCGAGCCGCAGTTGCCGCGCCTTGGCGTCGAGATGGTGCTCGCGGATCACCTGCGCGTGCGCTTTCATCTCGAAGTCCACGCATTCGAGTACGACGGGCTGCTCGCGCTATCGTGGGTCTACAACAGCGATCTGTTCGATCGCTGGCGCATCGAGCAGATGGCGCGCCATCTCGCGCGCGTACTCGCCGCCGTGCGCAAGGATCCGTCGGTGCGCGTCGACGACATTCCGCTGCTGGACGAGATCGAGCGTCAGCAGGTGCTCGAACGCTGGAACGACACGGCGGTCGACGTCGCGACGATGACGGTCGCGGAATGGCTGGAGGAGGCGGCAGCGCGGACGCCGGACGCGATCGCGGTGACCGGGGACGCCGAGGATCTCAGCTTCGCGGCGCTGCACGCGCGCGCGAACCAGTTGGCGCACGTGCTGCTCGCCGCAGGCGCGGGTCCGGAGCGCATCGTCGGACTGGCGCTCGGGCGATCGCCGGAGCTGGTTGTATCGCTGCTCGCGGTGCTGAAGACCGGCGCGGCGTATCTGCCGCTCGACCCGACGTATCCGGCGGCGCGGCTCGCGCTGATGGCGGCGGACGCGGCGCCGCTCGTGATCCTGAGCGACAGCGCGAGCCGTGCGTCACTGCCGGGCGATGCGCCGGTTCTCTGCGTCGACGCGCCGCCCGTCCGGCGGACGTGCGCGGCCGCGCCCACGGATCCGCCGTGCGATCGCGATCGGCCCACGCCGCTGAGGCCCGCGCATCCGGCGTATCTGATCTACACGTCCGGATCGACCGGCACGCCGAAAGGCGTCGCCGTCTCGCATCACGGCCTGATGAACTATCTATCGTGGGCCGTGCGGCGCTATGTGAGCGATGCGGATCAACCGGGACGCGGCGATGGCGTGCCGATCAATACCGCGCTCGCGTTCGACGCGACCGTCACCAGCCTGTATTTGCCGCTGCTCACCGGACAGCCGGTCATCCTGCTGAATGAAGAGCGGCAGGTGGAACTGCTAGCCGATCTGCTGACGAGCGGACGCGCGCTGTCGCTGGTCAAGCTGACCCCGGCGCACCTGCGCGCGCTGGAGCCGCTCGTGAGCGAGTCCGCGTCCGCCGTGCGCGCGCGTCGCTTCGTCGTCGGCGGTGAAGCGCTGCCCACCGCCGTCGCGCGGTTCTGGCGCGATCGTCAGCCGGCCCTCGACATCGTCAACGAATACGGTCCCACCGAAGCCGTCGTTGGCTGCTGTATCCATTCGGTCGACGACAGCGACAACGTCAACGGACGCATCGACGCGTCGATCGGCACGCCCACCGCGAACACGCAGCTCTACGTGCTGGACGCGCGGCTGGAGCCGGCGCCGATCGGCGTGACGGGGGAGCTGTACATTGGCGGCGACCAGCTCGCGCGCGCGTACTGGCGGCGTCCATCGCTGACGGCGGAGCGCTTTGTCGCGAACCCGCACGGACGGCCGGGCACGCGTCTGTATCGCACGGGCGACCTCGCGCGCTGGATGATCGGCGGCGCACTCGACTACGTCGGACGCGTCGATCAGCAGGTCAAGATCCGCGGCGTCCGGATCGAGCTGGGCGAAGTCGAAGCCGCGCTGCGCGCGCAGCCCGACGTCGCGGACGCGGTGGTGTCCGTCGATCTCAGCCTGGACGAGCCGCGCCTCGTGGGCTACGTGACGCGCCGCCGCGACGTCGAGGCGGGAGACGCGCAGCGCACGCACGTCGATACGTGGCGGCAGTTGTACGACGCGACCTACGGCGAGCGGACCGCGCTCGCGGGCGAGTGGGATCTCGTCGGCTGGACGAGCAGCTACACGGGCGCGCCGCTGCCGCCGGCCGAGATGGAAGCGTGGGTGGACGAGACCGTCGAGCGCCTGCGCGATCTGCGCGCGCGTGAGGTCCTGGAAATCGGCTGCGGCACGGGGCTGCTCCTGCTGCGCGTCGCGCCGGGCACCGAGCGATACGTCGGCGTCGACTTCTCCGCGTCCGTCGTCCGGCAATTGCGCACGTATCTGGACGAGCGGCCCGCGCTGGCGCACGTCGACGTGCGGCGCGCGGAGGCGGACGATCTCTCGTTCGCCGCGGACGACAGCGTGGACCTCGTCGTGCTGAATTCCGTCGTGCAGTACTTCCCGGATGCCGCGTATCTCGACGCCGTCCTGCGCGAAGCCGTCCGCGTCACGCGGCCCGGCGGCCACGTCTACATCGGCGACGTCCGCAATCTCGCGCTGCTGGAGGCCTATCACGCTGCCGTGCAGACGGCGCGCGCCGATGCCACGCTGAGCGCCGCCGAACTGCGACGCCGTGTCTGGCAGGCGCAGGAACAGGAAGAAGAACTGCTCGTGAACGCCGGCTGGTTCGAGCACCTGCAGCGCACGTGGCCGAAGGTCGGCCGCGTCGACGTGCAGCCGAAGATCGGCGCGTACGACAACGAACTGAGCCAGTTCCGCTATGAGGTGATCCTGACGATCGGCGAGAAGGCCATCGCCGCGCCACCCGACTGGTGGGCCGCGTCGAATGAATGGCAGGAAGCCATCGACGCCGCCGCCGCGATGCCCGGTACGCCGGTCGGCGTGCGCGGCCTGTCCGACCGGCGCGCGGCCGGTGCGCGCGCGGCCGCGCGGCTGCTGGCCGACGGCGCGCGCGGCATTCGCGACGTCGCTGCCGTGCGTGCGGCCGCGGCCGCGGCGTCAGGCGAGGACGTGAGCGCCATCCACGTCCGCGCGCGGCAGGCGAACGTCAGCGTGCGCTGGCAGCCGGCCGCGGCGCCTGGCACGTACGACATCATCCTGAATCCACGCTGGATCGCCGGTCGCGCGGCCGCGGTGTCCACCGACGAGCGCTTTACGAACGCACCGGCCCGCCAGGGTGAAGCGATCGCCCTCGGACGCGATCTGCAGGAGCGCCTGCGGGATCAGCTTCCATCCACGCTCGTGCCCGCGTCCGTCATGGTCCTGGGACGCTGGCCGCTGCTGCCGAGCGGCAAGCTCGATCGCGCCGCGCTGCCCGCGCCGGACGTGCGCGCGCGCGAGACGTATCGCGCGCCGCGGACGCCGCAGGAGGAGATTCTGTGCGCGGTCTTCGCGGACGTGCTGGGCGTGGCGCGCGTCGGTCTGGACGATGACTTCTTCGCGCTGGGGGGACACTCGCTGCTGGCGACGCGCGCGGTGAGCCGCATTCGCGCGACGCTCGGCGTGGAACTGCCGATTCGCGCCCTGTTCGAAGCGCCGACGGTGGGACGACTGAGTCCGCGGCTGCGTGACGGCGGCGCGGCGCGTCCGCCGCTGGTGCCGCAGGCGCGTCCGGATCCGCTGCCGGTGTCGTACGCGCAACAGCGCCTCTGGTTCATCGACCGCCTCGAAGGCGGCAGCACCGAATATCACATGCCGGCGGCGTTGCGGCTGCGCGGCGTGCTGGATCGCGCGGCGCTCGCGCGTGCGATCGACGCGCTCGTCGCCCGGCACGAAAGCCTGCGCACGCATTTCGCCGAAGCCGACGGCGCGCCCGTACAGGTCATCGAGCCGGCACTGTCGATCGCGATGCCCGTCGAGGACCTGCGCGATCTCGACACCGCGACGCAGCAAGTGCGCGTGCAGGACGCGTTGCGGCGCGAGTGGGAAGCGCCGTTCGATCTGACACGCGGCCCGCTGCTGCGCGTCCATTTGCTGCAGCTCGGCTCGGACGACCACATCCTGATCCGCACGCTGCACCACATCGTCTCCGACGGCTGGTCGCAGGCCGTGTTCAATCGCGAGCTGATGGCGCTCTACACGGCCTTCCACGAAGGCCGCGAGCATCCGCTCCTGCCGCTCGCCGTGCACTACGCGGACTTCGCGATCTGGCAGCGTCAGTGGCTGGAGGCGGGCGCGCTGCGTGAAGGCCTCGAGTACTGGACGACGCAACTGGCCGGGATCCCCGAGCGGCTGGCGCTGCCGGCGGATCGCCCGCGGCCGCCGCGGCAGGCGTTTGCCGCCGATCGCTGTCAGTTCCTGCTGCCGTCCGCGGAACTGTCCTCGCTCAAGCAGGTCGGACATCAGCAGCAGGCCACGCTGTTCATGACGCTGCTGGCCGCGTTCGGCGTGCTGCTCTCGCGCTACAGCGGGCAGGATGACGTCGTGGTCGGCGCGCCGATCGCGAACCGGCAGGACGCGGCGGTGGAGGATCTGATCGGGTTCTTCGTCAACGCGCTCGTGCTGCGGCTGCAGCTCGCGCCCGCGCAGCGCTTCGGCGATCTGCTGCTCGACGTGCGTCAGACGACACTGGAGGCGTACCGGCATCAGGACGTGCCCTTCGAGCAGGTGGTCGAAGCGCTGGCGCCGCCGCGCAGCCTGAATACGCCGCCGCTGTTCCAGGTCACCTTCGCGTTGCAGAACGCGCCCGTGTCGACGCCGCAGATGTCGAGGCTGGGCCTGGAGCCTGTGGCGGCGGACGCGCAGCGCGTGCGCTTCGATCTCGAAGTCCACGCGTCCGAATACGACGGACAGCTGTCGTGCGCGTGGGTCTACAGCACCGCGCTGTTCGATCGGTGGCGCATCGAGCAGATGGCGCGCCACTACGCCCGCGTGCTGGCGGCCGTTGCGAAGGATTCAGGCGTCCGCGTCGACGCGATCTCATTGCTTGACGCGACCGAGCGCCGTCAGGTGCTCGACGCGTGGGGCGTCGCGGAGCAGCCCGCGACCTCGCCCGACATCTCGCCCGGGATCTCACGCAGCATCTCGCCCAAGATCTCGATTGTGTCGTTGTTCGAAGCGCAGGTCGCGCGCACGCCCGACGCGCGGGCGATCTCGTCCGCTTACGGCGACGTCACCTACGCGGCACTGAACGAGCGCGCGAACCGTGTCGCGCGCTTCCTCATCGATCAAGGCGTCGGCCCCGAGGACGTCATCTGCCTCGCGATGCCGCGCTCGCCCGACCTCATCGTCGCCATCGTTGCCGTGTTGAAAGCCGGCGCGGCGTACCTGCCAGTCGATCCGCGCGAGCCGTCCGATCGCCTCGCCGGCATGCTGCGCGACGCGCGCGCGACCGCCATGCTCTCGTCGGGCTCCACCACGCCGCGCGTGCCGGAGTCGGTGCGCCTGCTCGCGCTGGACCCCGCGCACCGCCGCATCGCGCGCTATGGCAGCGAGAACGTCATCTCTCGCCTGACGCCGTCCCATCTCGCGTACGTGATGTATACGTCCGGGTCGACGGGCGTGCCGAAAGGCATCATGGTCTCGCACGGCGCGGTCGTGCATCTCGTCCGCGACACGAACTACGTCGCGTTGAATGAGACGGACCGGATCGCGCACCTCGCGCACGTCTCGTTCGACGCCGCGACGTTCGAGATCTGGGGCGCGCTGCTCAATGGCGGCGCCAGCGTCGTCATCGACCGGGACACGACGCTGAATCCGACCGCCCTCGCGGCCACCTTCGCGCGCGACGGCGTCACCACGACGTTCCTGACGACGGCGCTGTTCAACCAGTTGGCGCGCGAAGCGCCGCGGGCCTTCGCCGGCCTGCGCTCGGTGCTCTTCGGCGGTGAGCTGGCGGATCCGCGGCGGCCGCACGACGTCCTCGGGGAAGGGCCGCCCACGCGGCTGCTGCACGTCTACGGGCCGACGGAGGCGACGACGTTCTCGTCATGGTGCGTGCTGGACGCCGTCGCCGAGGACGCAGCGAGTGTGCCGATTGGCGGACCGCTGAGCGGGTCGCGTCTGTATGTGTTGGATCGCACGCTGACGCCCGCGCCGGTCGGCGTGGCGGGCGAGCTGTACGTCGCGGGTGCGGGACTCGCGCGCGGATACGTGCAGCGGCCGGGCGCGACCGCGGAACGGTTCGTGGCGGATCCCTTCGGCGCACCCGGTGCGCGCATGTATCGGACCGGCGACCTCGCGTCGTGGCGGCCGGACGGACGACTGGAGTTCATCGGCCGCACGGACTACCAGGTCAAGATCCGCGGCTTCCGCGTGGAGCTGGGCGACGTCGAGCACGCGCTGCGCCAGTGTCCCGACGTCGCGCAGGCGATCGCCGTCGTCCTCGAAGATCGGCCCGGCGAGAAGCGGCTGGCAGGATACGTCGTCGCGGTGCCGGATCGTACGCTGGACGTCTCCGCCGTGCGCCGTCACCTGGAAGCGCGTCTGCCCGAGTACCTCGTGCCCTCTGCGATCGTCGTGCTCGATCACCTGCCGGTCACGCCGCAGGGCAAGATCGATCGCCGCGCGCTGCCCACGCCGGACGTGCAGACGCCGGAAACCTATCGCGCGCCGCGGACGCCCGAAGAAGAGATCCTGTGCGCGATCTTCGCGGGCGTGCTCGGCGTCGCGCGCGTCGGACTCGACGATGACTTCTTCGCGTTGGGGGGACACTCGCTGCTGGCGACGCAGGTCGTGAGCCGCATCCGCGCGACGCTCGGTGTCGAGCTCGCGATCCGCACGCTGTTCGAAGCGCCGTCGGTTGGCGGGTTGAACCTGCGCCTGCGCGAGGCCGGTGTCGCGCGTCCACCGCTGCTGCCGCAGCGGCGACCGGTCCTGCTGCCGGTGTCGTACGCGCAGCAGCGTCTCTGGTTCCTCGATCAGCTCGAAGGCGGCAGCACCGAGTATCACATTCCCGAAGCGCTCCGGCTGCAAGGGACGCTGGACCTCGCCGCGCTCACACGCGCGATAGACGCCATCGTCGCTCGTCACGAGACGCTGCGGACGCACTTCGCGCAGGCGGACGGACGTCCGGTGCAGGTGATTGCGTCGGACCTTCGCATCGCCGTGCCCGTCGACGATCTGCGCGGGCTGGACGAGGCGCCGCGCCGGGCGCGCGTCCGCGAGTCGATGAAGCGCGAGTGGGAAGCGCCGTTCGACCTGACGCGCGGCCCGCTGCTGCGCGTGCGCCTGCTGCGTCTCGCAGACGATGATCACGTCCTGCTGCGGACGCTGCACCACATCACCTCGGACGGCTGGTCGCAGGGCGTGTTCAACCGCGAGCTGATGGCGCTCTACGCCGCCTTCCACGACGGGCGTGAGAACCCGCTGCCGCCGTTGCCCGTGCAGTACGCGGACTTCACGCTGTGGCAGCGGCAATGGCTGGAGGGCGGCGCGCTGGATGAAGGGCTCGCGTACTGGACGGCGCAGCTCGCGGGGATCCCCGAACGTCTGGCGCTGCCGACGGACCGTCCGCGGCCGATCGCGCAGACGTTCACGGCGGACGTCTGCGGTCTGACGCTGTCCGCCGAACGCGTCGCCGCGCTCAAGCGATTGAGCCAGGACTGCAACGTCACGCTCTACATGACGCTGCTCGCGGCGTTCGGCGTCCTGCTGGCGCGGCACAGCGCGCAGGACGATGTGGTCGTCGGATCGCCGATCGCGAACCGGCAGGAAAGCCAACTGGAGGACCTGATCGGGTTCTTCGTGAACACGCTCGTCGTGCGGATGCGTCCGACGCCGGCAATTGGCGCGCGTGAGTTCCTCAGCCACGTGCGCCTGACAACCCTCGACGCGTACCGGCATCAGGACGTGCCGTTCGAGCGGCTGGTCGAAGCGCTCGCGCCGGAGCGGCGTCTGAACACGACGCCGATCTTCCAGGTGATCTTCGCGCTGCAGAACACGCCGGCCGCCGCGCCCGAGTTGCCGGGGCTGGTGATGTCGCCGGTCGGCGCGGATCAGTTCCGCGTGCGCTTCGATCTGGAGCTGTACGCCTGGGAGCGCGACGGTGAGCTGGGCTTCTCCTGGATCTACAACACGGCGCTGTTCGATCGGTGGCGGATCGAGCGGATGGCGCGTCACTACGCGGAGATTGCCGAGTCGTTCTCCAGCGCGCCGGACCGTGCGCTGTGGCAGATCCCGATGGTCGGCGGCGACGAGCGGCGACAGATCCTGCACGAGTGGAATGACACCACGCACACGCTGCCGGACGCGCCGCTGCCGCGCCTGATCGAGCAGCAGGCGTCGAAGACGCCCCAAGCGGTCGCGGTGACGTGCGGGGCGCAGGCGCTCACGTACGCGGAGCTGAACGAGCGCGCGAACCGGCTGGCGCACGTCCTGATCACGCGCGGCGTCGGTCCGGACGCGGTCGTCGCCGTGTCGATGCCGCGATCGCCGGATCTGATCGTGTCGCTGATCGGCATCCTCAAATCGGGCGCGGCGTATCTGCCGCTGGATCCGCACTATCCGAAGCCGCGCATGCAGGCGATGCTGGCCGATGCGTCGCCGGTGTGCGTGCTGACGTCGGGTGACGCATCCGCCGTCGGCGTGCCGGAACCGACATCGGCCGGCGATCCGGCGATCATCCGCGTCGATGGACCGGAGATGCGCGAGGCGCTGGCGCACGCGCGATACGGCAATCCACGCGACGGCGATCGCACCGCACCGCTCACGTCGCGGCATCCGGCGTACGTGATCTATACGTCCGGATCGACGGGCGTGCCGAAGGGCACGGTCATCGAGCACGCGAGCGCGGTGAGCCTTCTGTTCTGGGCGCTGTCGATGTTCCGCGACGATCTCATGGGCGTGCTCGCGTCCAGCTCCGTCTGTTTCGATCTGTCGATCTTCGAGCTGTATCTCCCCTTGATACACGGCGGCACGGTTATCGTCGCGGACGATCCGCTGAAATTGCCGGAGCTGCCGCGTCGCGAAGACGTGCGGCTCGTGAACACGGTGCCGTCCGCGATGCGAGCGCTGCTGCGGATGAATGCGGTGCCGGATGGCGTGCGCACGGTGAATCTCGCGGGTGAAGCGCTCGACCGCGCGCTTGTGAACGAGATCCAGCGGCGTCCCGGGATCGAGCGCGTCTTCAACCTGTACGGTCCGACGGAAGCGACGACGTACTCGGCGTGGAGCCTGCTGACGCGCGAAGCGAATGCGCCGGTGCCGATCGGACAGCCGGTGTGGAACACGCGGCTGTACGTGCTCGATGCGAAGCTGGAGATCGTGCCGGCCGGCGTCGTCGGCGAGCTCTATATCGCCGGACTCGGTCTGGCGCGCGGCTATCTGCGTCGTCCGGGACTATCGTCCGCGCGCTTCGTGGCGGATCCGTACGGCGCTCCGGGCGCGCGGATGTATCGCACGGGCGACCTCGCGCGCTGGCGGCCCGACGGTCAGTTGGAGTATCTGGGCCGGACGGACGATCAGGTCAAGATCCGCGGCTTCCGGATCGAGCTGGGCGAAGTGGAGCACGCGCTGCTGCAGTGCGCCGGCGTCGCGCAGGCGGTGGCCGTGGCGGCGGACGATCGAGCGGCCTCGCCGCCTTCATCGCCGCAGTCTTCATCGCCGCCACTTTCGTCGCAGGAAGGGCGGCCCGCCGAGCGGCGTCTGGTGGCCTATGTCGTCGCCGAGCCCGGACGCATGCTGGAGCCGACGGTCGTCCGTCGTGAGCTGGCGCAGCGCATACCGGACTATCTCGTGCCGTCACTGGTCATGGTGCTCGACCGGCTGCCGATGACGCCGCAGGGCAAGGTCGATCGACGCGCGCTGCCCACGGCCACAGTGGTCACGCCGGCCGCACATCGAGCGCCGCGCACGCGCGAAGAGGAGCTGCTGTGCGGCATCTTCGCCGAGGTCCTCGAAGTGGAGCGCGTCACGATCGACGACGACTTCTTTGAGGTGGGTGGACATTCGCTTGCCGCGATGCGCGTGATGAGCCGCATCCGCGCGGTCTTCGGCGTGGAGCTGCCCGTGCGCACGCTCTTCGAGGCCTCGCGGGTCGTCGACCTCGCGCCGCGCGTCGGACGCGTCGAGGCGGAACCGGCCGCCGCGCCGGCTATTGCGGCATCGGCTGCCGCCGCGGCTGCACCTGCGCCTGCGGATGCGTCGACCGTTCAGGCCGATGCGCACGTCGACGCGCGTGACGCGCTGACGGTCTACGAACGGCGGCCGCTGCTGCCGCTGATGCTGACGGGCAAGATCAAGCCGATCGATGCCGCGGCCATCGGTTACCTGTCGTCGACGTCAGCGGAAACGCGGACGGATCCGGACGCGGCGTCGTCGTTCGACGGTCTTCCTCAACTGGAGATCGTGTTCGACACGACGCTTGGACGTCTGGGCGTGCTGCTGCTGCCGCGCACGGCGCTGGAACTGCACGGCGAGCCGGACCTCGTGCAGCTCGTGCTCGACAGCACGGCGCTCGCCGGACGCCTCGGCGCGCGCTGTGTGTCGCTGACCGGCCTGCTGCCGTTCGCGACGGAGTACGGCCGCGCAGTCGCGTCGGCGCTGGACGGCCAGGACATCCACGCGTCGATCACGACCGGCCATGCAACGACCGTTGCAACCGTCGTGCTCTCGCTGGAGCGGGCGCTGCGCGAAGGCGGACGCGATCTCACGCGCGCCCGGTTCGCGCTGCTCGGCATCGGCGCCATCGGCGCGGCAAGTCTGCGGCTGATGCTGAAGATGCTGCCACACCCCGCGGAGATCGTCCTCTGCGACGCGCACGTGCCGGAAGCGGATCTCCAGCAGTTGGCGGATCGCCTTCATCTCGAAGATGGATTCCGCGGACCGGTCACGCTGAGCAGGGCCGGCGCCACGCTGCCGCCGGAGATCTATGACGCGTCGGTGATCGTCGGCGCGAGCTACATCCCCGACATCCTCGATGTGGACGCGCTCCGCCCCGGCGCCATCGTTGTCGACTACAGCCATCCGCATTGCTTCGACGCAGTCAAAGCCATCCAGCGGTTCGAGACGCGGCAGGACATCCTCTTCACGGCCGGCGGCGTCCTGCGCGCGCCCGAGCCGATGCGGACGGTACGCTACGCGCCACAGACGGACGAACGCGGACGTCCGCATCCGACCGTGCAGGAGGAGCCGGACCTGCGCAACATCCCCGGCTGCGTGCTGGCGAGCGCGCTGGCGGCGAGCGTGCCGGCGCTGCCGCCGACGATCGGTCTGCCGACGGTGTCCGACTGTCACCACTACTTCGAAACGCTGCGCGCGCGCGGCTACGAGAGCGCGGCGCTGCACGCCGGGACGTACGAGCTGGATACCGGGCGCGTCGGCGCCTTCCGGTCCCGGTTCGCCGACGCGCGCTGAGCTGCGCAACACCGCGCGTCCGCCTCGAGATGTTTCTCGATGGGCGAATCCAACACGACGAAAGCTGCGGGAGTCGAACCATGAGCAGCGATCCTTTGCCGCTGGAATATACGCCGCTCTCCGCGAGCCATCTCTCGGAAGGGCAGACGTTCACCATCGCGTTCCAGGTGCAGCCCTCGTCGCACGACAAGACGGTCTCCGCCTTGTTCGACAGCGTCGATCATCCGCCGGCGCGCGAGGACGTATATCGCCGCCTGCTGCCCAGCGAGCTGTGGTCGATGGCGCGCGTCCTGTCGGCGGCGTTCGGGCGCTTGAACGAGCTGGTGCTGATGCGGACCGCGTGGGCGATCCACGGCACCGAAGCGCCCGGCACGCCGCTGACCGCGAAGACGGCGATCACGCGCGTCCGCAAGGGCCGGCGTCCGATCTGCACGACGCTGACGGAGACGCGCGGCGCCGCGGACGCGCTGCTCGTGCGGGCGGACGATGACGTGCTGCTGATGCACGATTGTCCGATGCCGTTCTACGTCGAGCGGTACGTGCCGGCCGGACCGGTGCCCGCGCGCGTGCTGTATCGGGCGTCGCACAAGGTGTATTGCCGCTACACGTGGGATCCCGCCATCTGGATCAACAACATCCACACGGACGACTACGCGCGGCAGTGCGGGTTCGAGAAGGGCCTGCCCGAGTTCCCGGTGTATATGGATTGGATCTATCACGCCGCCGTGCAGGCCGGCTGGATCGACGGTCCGCCGTTTTCGATCGGCCTGCAGAAGATCCTGCCGATCTATCCGGACGACCTGGTCGATGTGATTGCCTGCGAGGAGGACGGACGACTGCAGGTCCGGTTCATTCGCGAGGGCATGGATCGACTCGTCGCGAGCGTCGTGCCCGGCGTCGAGCCGACGCGGCGCGGGTCGGCGCGGCACGCGTCGGCGACGCCGTAGACCGCGATCGCCGGAGCGCGAAAGAAACACGTCATGCTGGTTGAAGAACGCGTGCTGCCGCTCTCGTCCGGACAACTGGGCCTGTGGTACGCCCAGTCGCTCGACCCGTCGTCCGTGATGAACGGCGGCCAGTACGTCGAGATCCACGGCCCCGTCGATCGCGATGCCTTCGAAGCCGCGCTGCGCCGCGTCATCGCCGAGGCGGACGCGCTGCGCCTGCGATTCGCGGAGGACGCGCAGGGACCGCGTCAGATCGTTGGACCGATCGTCGACTGGCATCTGCCGTTCGTCGACGTCAGCGGCGAGCGCGACCCGCTCGGCGCCGCGGTCGCGTGGATGACGGCGGACATGAACACGCGCGACGATGTGGCGCGCGGTCCGCTGTTCACGTTCGCGCTGTTCCGGCTCGCGGACGATCGCCACGTCTGGTATCAGCGCTATCACCATCTCGTGAGCGACGGGTTCGGCCGGTGGCTCGTCACGAAGCGCGCGAGCGAGATCTACGGATCGCTGATAGACGGCGTGACGGTGTCGGACAATCCGTTCGGTCCGCTCGACGCGTGTCTGGACGAGGACGCCGCGTATCGCGCGTCCGCGCAGTACTGGCAGGACCGCCAGTATTGGAACGACCGCTTTGCCGGCGGCTCGCGTCCGGCGGGACCGGGCAAGTGGGCGACGAGCGCCGGTCCGACCGTCCGCCGCACCGCGCATGTGTCCGCGGCGATGAAAGATGCGCTCCGCCGCATCGGACAGCAGGCCGGCGCTACGCTGCCACAGGTCATCACCGCCATCGTTGCGGCCTACGTGAGCAGGACGACGGACGCGGAGGACGTCGTGCTTGGCACGGCGATCCGGAACCGCGTCGGCGCCGCGGCGAAGCGCACGCCCGGCATGACGTCGAACATCGTCGCGCTGCGGATCGCGCCGCGCATGGATCGCGATATCGCGGACGTCGTGCGGCAGATCGGCGTCGCGATGCGCGAGGCGGTGCGGCATCAGCGCTATCGCATCGAAGACCTGCGCCGCGACCTCGGGTCGCATGTGACGGCACAGGATCTCTTCTGGCCCGCCGTCAATTTTCAGAGCTTCGACTACGATCTGCGGATCGGCGGACACGCCACGACGTTCCACAGCCTGCCCCAGCCCTGGACCGACAATCTCGTCGTCATCATCCACGATCGCGCCGAGCACGGTCCGCTCGAGATCCATGTCGACGCGAACGGACGGCTGTACGCGGACAGCGAGATCGCCGCCTTCAGGACCCATCTCGCGCACCTGCTGGACGGCGTTGCGCGTGAGCCCGATCGACCGATCGGCCGCGTCGATCTGCTGCCGTCCGAGGAGCGCGACCGGATCGCGGCGGCGTTGACGGGCGCGGTGCGTGAGTATCCGTCCGCCAGCGTGCCCGCGCTGTTCGACGCGCAGGCCATGCGCACGCCTCGCGCGACAGCGATCATCTGCGGCGGCGACGAGATGACGTACGAGGCGCTGGCGGATCGCGCGAACCGGCTGGCGCGGGATCTGATCCGCCTGGGCGTCCGCCGACACGGACGCGTCGCCGTGTGCCTCGAACGCGGCGTCGACATGGTGATCGCGCTGCTGGCCGTGCTGAAAGCGGGCGCGACCTACGTGCCGCTCGATCCCGAGAGCCCGGCGGATCGCCTCGCCTGCATGCTCGCGGACAGCGGCGCGCCGCTCGTGCTGACGCAGGAACGGCTGGCGACGTCGCTGCCGGCGCACGCCGCGGAGATGCTCTGCATCGACGGCGATCGCCGTCCGATCGCGGACGCGTCCGCGACGGGGCTGCCCAACCCGCCGTCGTTGGATGTGGGCGCGAGCGATCTGGCGTACGTGATGTATACGTCCGGATCCACCGGCACGCCGAAGGGCACGGGCGTATCGCATCGCGCGATCGTCAATCTCGCGCGCAACGAGTTCGTCGACATCGCCCCGGGCGATCGCATCGGCCAGTTGTCCAACGCCTCCTTCGACGCGCTCACATTCGAAGTCTGGGGCGCCCTGCTCAACGGCGCGGCGATCGTCATCGTTCCGCACGATGTCGTCGTGTCGCCGCCGGCGCTGGCCGCGGCAATCCGCGATCGGCGGATCGACACGCTGTTCCTGACGACGGCGCTGTTCAACGAAGTCGTGCGCGACACGCCCGAGGCGTTTGATGGCGTGCGCGACCTGCTGTTCGGGGGCGAAGCGGTCGATCCGCGGTGGGTGCGGACGCTGCTGCGGCGCGGGGCGGTGTCGCGGCTGCTGCACGTCTACGGGCCGACGGAAACGACGACATTCAGCACGTGGTATCGGATCGACGATGTGCGCGAGGACGCGTCCACGGTGCCGATCGGCCGGCCGCTCGCGAACGCGCGTGCGTACGTGCTGGATCGCCATCTGCAGCGCGTGCCCTTCGGCGCCGTCGGCGAGTTGTATCTGGCGGGAGACGGCGTCGCGCGCGGATACTGGCGCGCGCCGGCGCTGACGGCGCAGCGGTTCGTCGCGGATCCGTTCGGGCCGGCCGGCGGACGGATGTATCGCACCGGCGACCTCGTGCGGTGCCGCGCCGACGGCGATCTCGAGTTCGTCGGACGCCGCGATCATCAGGTCAAGATCCGCGGCTTCCGCGTGGAGCTTGGCGAGATCGAAACCGCGCTGCGCCAGCAATCCGATGTCCGCGATGCGATCGTCGTTGTGCGCGAACCGGCGCCGGGCGAGAAGCGGCTGACCGGCTACGTCGTTCCCGCGGCAGGACACAGCCTGGACGCGAGCGCGCTGCGGCAGCGATTGATGCGCGTGCTGCCGGCGTACATGGTGCCGCCGACCGTCATGATTCTCGACAGCCTGCCGGTCACGCCGCAGGGCAAGGTCGATCGCCGCGCGCTGCCGGCGCCGGCCGCCACGGCCGCCGGAATCTATCGCGAGCCGCGCACGCCGGAGGAAGAGATCCTGTGCGGCGTCTTCGCGGACGTGCTCGGCGTCGATCGCGTGGGGCTGGACGACGACTTCTTCGCGCTCGGCGGACACTCGCTGCTGGCGACGCGCGCGGTCAGCCGGATCCGCACGCTGCTCGGCGTGGAGCTCGCCATCCGCACGCTCTTCGACGCGCCGACGGTCGGCGAACTGAGTCCGCGCGTGCGCGAGGGCGGCGCCGCGCGTCCGCCGCTCGTGCCGCGTCCGCGTCCCGATCCGCTGCCCGTGTCGTACGCGCAGCAGCGGCTCTGGTTCATCGATCGGCTCGAAGGCGGCAGCACCGGATATCACCTGCCGGAAGCCCTGCGCCTGCGCGGTCCGCTCGATCGCGCAGCGCTGCTGCACGCGATGGACGCGGTTGTCGCGCGGCACGAGAGCCTGCGGACGTCCTTCGTCGAAGTGGACAGTCGTCCGGTGCAGGTGATCGCCGCGTCGCTGCATCTCGACATGCCGGTGGACGACCTGCGCGGCCTGCCCGCGGACGAGCGGCAGGCGCGCGTGCAGCAGGTGTTGCGCCGCGAGTGGGAGGAGCCGTTCGATCTGGTGCGCGGTCCGCTGCTGCGCGTCAGGCTGCTGCAATTGGACGAGGACGATCACGTGCTCGTGCGCACACAGCACCACATCGTTTCCGACGGATGGTCGCAGGGCGTGTTTCAGCGCGAGTGGCTGGCGCTCTACGCCGCGTTCCGCGCGCGGCGCGAGGATCCGCTGCCGCCGCTCGCGGTCCAGTATGTGGACTTCGCGTTGTGGCAGCGCGACTGGCTGGACGGCGGCGCGCTGGACGAGGGGCTGGCGTACTGGACGACGCAGTTGACGGGAAGCCCGGAGCGGCTGGCGCTGGTGACGGACCGGCCGCGGCCGCCGCGACAGACGTTCGCGGCGAAGCGTCATCAAGTGTCGCTGCCGGCGGCAGCGTCGGACGCGTTGAAGCAGGCCGGGCGACAGCGTCACGCGACGCTCTACATGACGCTGCTCGCAGCGTACGGCGTGCTGCTCGCGCGCGACAGCGGCCAGGACGATCTCATTGTCGGCACGCCGGTGGCGAACCGGCTGGACACGGCGCTCGAAGCGTCCATCGGGTTCTTCGTCAATGCGCTGGCGCTGCGCCTGTGCGTGCGGCCGGAGATGCGGTTCGCCGCGCTGCTGGAGGACGTCCGTCGGACGACACTGGAGGCGTATCGCTATCAGGACGTGCCGTTCGAGCGAATCGTCGAAGCGCTCGCGCCGCCGCGCAGCCTGAACACGCCGCCGCTCTTCCAGGTCACCTTCGCGCTGCAGAACGCCTCATCGACCGCGTCGCCGCTGCCGGATCTCAGCGTCGAGCCGATTGTCGCGGACGAAGCGCGCGTCCGCTTCGATCTGGAAGTCCACGCGTTCGAACAGCCGGACGGCGCGATCGCGTTCGCCTGGGTGTATAACACCGCGCTGTTCGACCGCTGGCGGATCGAGCAGATGGCGCGGCACTATCTGGATCTGCTGACGGCGGCGGGACGGAATCCGGACGCGACGGTCGCTGAGCTGGCCGTGCTGAGCGCGGACGAGCGGCGGCAGATCCTCGATGCCTGGAACGCGGACGCGCAGCCGGCCGTGCGTGCGTCGGTGCCGGCGCTCTTCGAAGCGTGGGCCGCGCGGACGCCCGACGCGACGGCCGTCGTGCCTGCGCAGGACCACGCGCGCGCCGCGAGCTACGCCGTCGTCAACGCGCGCGCGAACCGGCTCGCGCGCTTCCTGCGCGTCCACGGGATTGGCGCGGAATCGGTCGTGGCCGTCTCGCTGCCGCGCTCGCTCGATCTGATCGTGGCGCTGGTGGCGATCGTCAAGACGGGCGCGGCGTACCTGCCAGTCGACGCGCGTGAGCCGGCGAAGCGGCTGACGGGCCTGCTGCGCGACGCGGGCGCGACCGCGATCCTGTCCGCCGGTACGCTGCCGCCTCCGGCCGTGTCGCCGCTGCGTCTGCTGGCGCTGGACGTGGCCGATCGGCGCGTCGCCTCCTACAGCGACGAGAACCTGGACGAGCGCATCGACCCGCGCCGGCTGGCGTACGTCATGTCGACGTCCGGATCGACCGGCACGCCGAAAGGGATCCTGGTCTCGCACGAGGCGATCGTCCATCTCGTGCGCGACACGAACTACGTCGCGATCCGCGAGTCGGATCGGATCGCGCATCTCGCGCATCCCTCCTTCGACGCGGCGACATTCGAGATCTGGGGCGCGCTGTTGAACGGCGCGGCCGTGATCGTGATCGACAAGGACACGGCCCTGCATCCCGCCGCGCTGGCCGACGCATTCGCCCGCGGCGGCGTCACCACGACGTTTCTCACGACGGCGCTGTTCAATCAGATGGCGCGCGAAGCGCCGGCGGCATTTGCGGGCCTGCGCGACGTGCTGTTCGGCGGCGAACTGGCGGATCCGCGCTGGCCGCGCGAGGTGCGGCGCGCCGGCGCGCCGGCGCGGCTGCTGCACGTGTACGGCCCGACGGAGGCGACGACCTTTGCGTCGTTCGACGTGGTGGAGGACGTCGCCGAGGATGCGGTGACGATACCGATCGGGCACGCGGTGAGCGGGACGCGGCTGTACGTGCTCGATCGCCTTCTCGCACCCGCACCCGCCGGCGTCGTCGGCGAACTGTACATCGCCGGCGCGGGCCTGGCGCGCGGCTATGCGGGGCGGACGGCGTTGACGTCGACGCGCTTCGTCGCGGATCCGCACGGCGCCGCGGGCACGCGGATGTATCGCACCGGCGACCTCGCACGCTGGCGGCCGGCCGGACGACTGGAGTTCGTCGGCCGCGTGGACACTCAGATCAAGATTCGGGGGTTTCGCGTGGAGCTTGGAGAGATTGAAGCGGCATTGCTGCAGCATGCGGGCGTCCGCGAGTGCCGCGTCGTGTTCTACGGCGCGGACGCGGCCGAACGGCAACTGGTCGCGTACTGGATCCCGAGCCTTGCCGTCACGTGCAGCCGGGCGGACCTGCGCCAGCACCTGAAACAACACGTGCCGGAGTACATGATGCCGGCCGATGTCGTCCAGGTGGATGCGTGGCCGCTCAACAAGAACGGCAAGGTGGACGTCGACGCGCTGCCGCGTCCCGGCGCATCCGGCGCGGGCGGCACCGGCGCCGATGCGCCGCGCGATCATCTGCAGACCATCGTCGCCGATGTGTGGAAGCAGGCGCTGCAGCGCGAGGACATCGGTATCTTCGACAACTACTTCGACCTGGGCGCGCATTCACTGATGCTGATCCAGGTCCAGAACGACTTGAACGCGCGTCTCAACTGCCAGGTGCGCATCATCGATCTGTTCACCTACTCGACCGTCGCGTCGCTCGCGGAGTACATCCGCCAGCAGCAGACGGGCGAGGTGGAGGATCTGGACGAGGCCGATCGTCCCGCCGAGAGCGTCACGGAAGCCAAGGCCGGCCGCGGCGATCGTCTGGGCAGGCGGCTCGCCGGCCGCTGACGCGTACACCGCAGCACCAGTCACATCCCATGAACGATACGAGCCCGAGCGAGAACCGGATCACCGGTTCCGAGATCGCGATCGTCGGCCTGCACTGCCGCGTGCCAGGCGCGAGCACGCCCGAGCGGTTCTGGGAGAACCTCCGCAACGGCGTCGACGCGGTGGTGTTTGCGTCGGCCGCCGAACTGCGCGCCGAGGGCGTGCCTGAATCGCTCATTGTCGATCCGCGCTTCGTCCGGGCGATCCGCCGCTGCGAGGACGCCGAGTCGGCCGACGCCGCGTTCTTCGGGCTCACGCCGCGGGAGGCGCAGCTCACCGATCCGCAGGTGCGCGTGTTCCTCGAAACGGCGTGGGAAGTCTTCGAGCGCGCCGGCTACGATCCGCAGACGTATCCCGGCCTCGTCGGCGTCTACGCGGGCATGGGAACGAATACATACGTCGCCGCGCTGCTGGCGGACGATCGGCTGTCGGGATTCGCGAACAAGGCGACCATCCGCGTCGCCAACGATCGCGGCGCGCTGGCGACGTCGACGGCGTACAAGCTGAATCTGAAGGGGCCGTGCCTCACGATTCAGACGGCGTGCTCGACGTCGCTGGTGGCGGTGCACCTGGGCTGTCAGGCGCTCCTCGAAGGCGAATGCGACATGGCGCTCGCGGGCGGCGTCGCAATCGAATCGCCCGCGGCCGGCGGATATCTCTATGAAGAAGGCGGCATCCTCTCGCCGGACGGACGCTGTCGCGCGTTCGACGCGCAGGCGCGCGGCACCGCGGGCGGCAGCGGCGCCGGCGTCGTCCTGCTCAAGCGCCTGGCCGACGCGCTGGCCGACGGCGATCGCATCCACGCGGTGATCAAAGGCAGCGCGATCAACAACGACGGCGCCGGCAAAGTCGGCTACACCGCTCCCAGCGTCGGCGGACAATCGGCGGTAATCCGATCCGCGTTGACCGTCGCCGGCGTCGAGGCGGACAGCATCAGCTTCGTCGAGGCACATGGCACCGGCACGCCGCTCGGCGATCCGGTGGAAGTGGCCGCGCTTTCGCAGGCGTTCCGGGGATCGACGCGTCCGCGGCCGTTCTGCGCGATCGGATCGGTGAAGAGCAACGTCGGACATCTCGACGCCGCGGCCGGCATCACGAGCCTGATCAAGGCGGTGCTGGCCATCGAGCATCGTGAGATTCCCGCCAGCCTGCACTACGAGACGCAGAATCCACGGATCGAGCTGCAGGGGAGCCCGTTCTACGTGAACGCGGCGCTGCGTCCGTGGACAGGTCCGCGCCCGCTGCGCGCGGGCGTCAGCTCCTTCGGCATCGGCGGCACGAACGCGCACGTCATTCTCGAAGAAGCGCCGGCCGCGTCCGTGTCCACGTCTGTGTCGACGATGACGAAGGCCGATGGCCCACACCTGCTGGTGATGTCCGCGCGCACACCCGCGACGCTCGTCGCGACGGCCGCCAATCTCGCGCGGCATCTGCGGACGCAACCGGACGTGTCGCTCGCGGACACCGCGTACACCTTGCAGGTCGGCCGCAAGGCGTTCGGTCACCGGTCGATGCTGGTATGCGAGGACCGCGGCGAGGCCGTCGCGGCGCTGGAGGCGCTCGATCCCGAACGGTGCGGCGTCGCCGCAACAGGCGATGCGCCACCCGTGGTGCTGTTGTTCCCCGGACAGGGCGCGCAGTTCGCCGGCATGGGCCGCGATCTCTACGAGGCCGAGCCTCGGTTCCGCCAGGTGATCGATCGCTGCTGCGACACGCTGCGGCCCGCGCTGGGGTTCGACCTGCGGGAGATCCTGTATCCCGAGGGAGACGCCGTCGACCGCGCGCGGCGGGCGCAGCAGGACACCGCGATCGTGCAGCCCGCGCTGTTCGTGACGGCGTACGCGTTGGCCACGCTCTGGCGCGCGTGGGGCGTGTCGCCGGCCGCGATGATCGGACACAGCCTCGGCGAGTACGTGGCGGCGTGTCTCGCGGGCGTCTTCACCGAGCGGGACGCGCTCGACATCGTGGCGACGCGCGGCGCGCTGATGCAACAGACGATGACGGGGGCGATGCTGGCGTTAGAGGCGCGCGAGGAGGAGATTGCGCCGCTGCTGCCGGCGGATGTGTCGGTCGCGGCATTCAACAGTCCGCGGCAGTGCGTGGTATCCGGCCCGGAGCGTGCGATTGCGGAGTTCGCGAGCGAGCTGAACGCGCGATCGATCGTCTATCGGCGCCTGCGTGGCAGCCGGGCGTTTCATTCCTCCTCGATGGACCCGATCCTGGCGCCGCTGCTGGAGAAGCTGCGCGGCATGCGCCTGCAGGCGCCGCGGCTGCGGTTCATCTCGAACGTGAGCGGCCGCTGGATCACGGGAGACGAAGCGACGGACCCGGCGTACTGGGTGAAGCAGGCGCGGCATCCCGTGCGGTTTGCCGCGGGCCTCGATGCGATCGACCGACATCTGCCCGGCTGTGTGTGGCTGGAATGCGGACCGGGCAGCACGCTCGGCGGACTCGTGCGGCAGAATCTGGCAGGACGCACGACGCTGTCCCCGATGGCGTCCCAGGCGCAGCCGCCATCGCCGGGATCGGTGCAGACGCGCGGATCCGGCGTCGCGCCGTATCTCGATACGCTCGGCCGCCTCTGGCTGTCCGGCGTCGAGATCGACTGGCGGCGGCATCATGCGCACGAGAAGAGACGCCGCGTCACGCTGCCGACGTATCCGTTCGAGCGGCGCCGCTATCACGCATCGGCAGCGTCGAGCGCACACGTCCGCGACGCGCGCGCGGATGCGAGCGTCAAACGTGATCTCGCGGAGTGGTTCTACGTGCCCGGGTGGAAGCAGACGCCCGCGATTGGCGCGTCGCCGGGGAACGCTCGCGCGCGCTGGCTCGCGTTCGCGCAGTCAGACGAGCCGGGACAACGGCTCGTGCAGCGGCTGATCGGGTGCGGCGCATCGACTGTGGCGGTCGTCCCGGGTGAGACGTACGCGCGGATGGATGCGGACACGTATCGCATCCGCCCTGGTCACGATGAGGACTATCTCGGTCTTCTTGCCGCGCTCGCCGCACAGGAGCAGTTGCCCGACCGCATCGTTCACGCCTGGGATCTCGCTCCCGCTTCATCTTTGCAGTCGCACGCGGACGCGTGGTTCCAGAGCGTGCTGTCCGTAGTGCGCGCCTGGACGCTGTACGCGAACGGCGCGCCGTGCGCGATCGATGTCGTGTCGACCGGCCTGCACGCCGTGACCGGTCAGGAGGACGTCGATCCGCGCAAGGCGGCCGTGCTTGGCCTCTGCGCGGTCGTTCCACGCGAGCATCCCGAGATCCGCTGTCGTGTCATCGATGTGTGGACGTCCACGCCCGCACGCGATGCGAACGGCGATATCGATCGTCTTGTCGACGAGCTGATGAACGAAGCGGGCGACACCGGCGCCAGCAATGACACTGTCATCGCGCTGCGCGGACGCAGGCGATGGACGCGGACGTTCGAGCGCGTGTCGATCGCGCATCACGCCGGTTCGCCCGCGCGGCTGCGGACGCACGGCGTGTATCTGATCACCGGCGGTCCCGGACGGGTCGGCCTTGCGCTTGCGTCGTATCTGGCCCGCGCCAGTCGTGCACGCCTCGTGCTGGTGAGCCGTTCGCCGTTTCCGGTTGAAAGTGATTGGGATGGCTGGCTGGCCGAGCGCGGCGATTCGGACGAGTCGCGGACGATTGCGCGGGTACGCGCGCTGCGGGACGCCGGCGCGGACGTGCTGATCCTGCGCGCCGACGTCAGCGACGCGGCGCAGATGCGGACCGTGGTGGCGGACACGCACGATCGCTTCGGGCCGATCACTGGCGTGATCCACGCGGCGGGCCACGTCACGCGCGCGGGATTCGAGTCGCTCGACGCGCTGACGACCGCGACGTGCGCGGCGCAGTTCGCGCCGAAGCGCGACGGCGTCCTCGTCCTGGAGGACGTTCTCTGTGGCGAGCCGCTGGATTTCTGCGTGCTCTGCTCGTCCCTGTCATCCGTCCTCGGCGGCGTCGGCCACGGCGCGTACGCGGCGGCGAACGCGGTCATGGATGCGTTCGCGCAGCAGCGCGAGCCGGATGCCGCGGGCGCACTCGTCTGGACGAGCATCAACTGGGACGGCTGGGACTTCGGCGCGGCGGACGAGCGCACGGGCGACGCGTATGCGCTGGCGATGACGCCGGAGGAAGGCGTCGAGGCCTTCGCCCGCATATTGAGCCTCGATCGGCCAGCGTCGCAGATCCTCGTGTCCACCGCCGATCTCGACGCGCGCCTCGCCGGCGCACGCGAGACGAACATCAACCGCCGCTCACACGATCTGGCGGCCGCGGCATCGACGTCGACGTTGACCGTCGGTCGCGACACTGCCGACACCGCCGCGACCGTCGCGACCGGACCCGCACGTCCGCGTCCACGCGAACCAGAGCACTGGATCGCGGACGACTACGATCGCATCGTTTGCGACGTGTGGGAGCAGGCGCTCGGCGTGAAGCCGGTCGCGGACGCGAACTTCTTCCAGGTCGGCGGAAATTCGCTGAGCGCGATCAAGGTCGTGTCGGAGCTGCGCAAGCGACTGCGCCGCGACATCTCGCTGGAAACGGTCTTCACCTACGCGACGGCCCGGCAGCTCGCGACGCGAATCCGGCAGCAGGCGTCCGCGTCGGAGGCGAAGTCCGCCGAGCCGGGACGTGATGAAGGGCCAGGCGCGCTTGCGGTGTCTGGCGCAGTCGACGCGTCGACGCACGCCGATGTGTCCGCGGGGCGTCCGCCCCTCGTGCCGGAACTGCGGCCGACGCCGCTGCCCGTGTCGTACGCGCAGCAGCGGCTCTGGTTCATCGATCGCCTGCAAGGCGGCAGCACGGAATATCACCTGCTGGAAGCGCTGCGCATCCGTGGACCGCTGGACCGGGACGCGCTTGCGCGCACGATCGACGCGATCGTCGCGCGTCACGAAAGCCTGCGGACGCACTTCGCGGAGATCGACGGGACACCGGTGCAGATTGTCGCGCCGGCCGTCCGCATCGCGCTGCCGGTGGACGATCTGCGCGATCTGGACGAGCGCGCGCAACAGGATCGCATTCAGCACGCACTGCGGCGTGAGCGCGATGCGCCGTTCGATCTGACGCGCGGTCCGTTGATCCGCATGCGTCTGCTGCAGCTTGGCGACGATGACTGTGTCGTGCTGCGAACGATGCACCACATCGGCTCGGACGCGTGGTCCGAGGGCGTGTTCAATCGCGAGCTCACCGAGCTGTACGCGGCCCATCGCGCGGGCCGTGCGGACCCATTCACGCCGCTCGCGGTGCAGTACGCGGACTTCGCGCTGTGGCAGCGCCGCTGGCTCGAAGGCGGCGCGCTGGACGAGGGTGTGGCGTACTGGACGCGGCAGTTGTCGGGCGCGCCGGAGCGCCTGGCGCTGCCGATGGACCGGCCGCGGCCGCCCGCGCAGACGTTCGTCGCGGACAAGCATCAGGCCGTCCTGCCGGCCGCGCGAACCGACGCGTTGAAGCGTGTCGCACAGACGCATCAGGCGACGCTCTACATGGCGTCGCTCGCGGCGTTCGCCGTGCTGCTGTCGCGTTACAGCGGGCAGCAGGACATCGTCATCGGCTCGCCCATCGCGAATCGCCAGGACGCGGCCACCGAGGCGCTGATCGGGTTCTTCGTCAACTCCCTCGTACTGCGGCTCGCGGTTCGTCCGGACGCGTGCATGGCGGATGTGCTGCGCGAGGCGCGGCGGACGGCGCTGGAGGCGTACCGCTATCAGGACGTCCCGTTCGAGCGTGTCGTCGAAGCGCTCGCGCCGCCGCGCAGCCTGAACGTGCCACCGCTGTTCCAGGTGACGCTCGCACTGCAGAACACGCCCTGGACGTCGCCTCGCCTGGACGGCGCGTCCGTGGAACTGGCGCCGGGCGACGAGCTGCGCGTCAGCGTCGATCTGGAGGTCTACGCCATCGAACAGGATGGGCAGCTCGCGTGTACGTGGCTGTACAACCGCGACCTGTTCGATCGCTGGCGCATCGAGCAGATGGCGCGCCACTACGCGCGCGTCCTCGACGCGATGGCGGCGGACGCGTCCGCGCAGACGAGCGAGATCGCCTTGCTGGACGAGGCCGAACGGCATCAGGTGTTGCACGCGTGGAATCGCACTGATTCCCCGGTGCCGCCGCTGACGGTGTCCGTGTTGTTCGAGGCGGCGGCCGCCAGGCAGCCGGACGCAATCGCGGTCGAGTGCGAGGACGCCTCTCTCAGCTACGCGGCGCTGAACGCACGCGCGGACCGGCTCGCGCATGCGTTGATCGCGCGAGGCGTCGGTCCGGACGATCCTGTCGGGATCGCGCTGGACCGCTCGATCGATCTCGTCGTCGCAATCCTCGGCGTCCTGAAGGCCGGCGGCGTCTGTCTGCCGTTGGACCGCGCGCACCCGCCCGCGCGCGTCGCCGCCATCGTTGCCGAAGCGCGTCCCGTCTGCATGCTGGAGCGCGTCGACGCGATGACCGCGCTCATCGCCAGCGCGGCGTCTTCGCACGATGTCGAGCGCCGGCCGCCGGTCCGGCTGGATCATCTCGCGTACGCGATCTACACCTCCGGATCGACCGGCAGGCCAAAAGGTGTCGTCGTATCTCACCGCGCTCTCACGAACAAGGTGTGGACGTTGAACGAGTTCCTGCGCGTCACGCGGGACACGCGGTCCGCGGTCACGTCGCCTGTCGCCTTCGACCCGCTCTTTGAGGAGCTGTTGTGTCCGCTCGTCGCGGGCGGCGTCGCGGTGATGCTGTCCGATCGCGTCCGGGATGACGCCGCGGAGCTCGCGCGCGCGATCCGGCGTCATCGGATCTCGATAGTCGATGGCACGCCGGCGCTCGCGGAGCAGTTGATCGATGCCACGCCAGCGATCCCTCCGCTCGACGTGCTGACGATTGGCGGCGACGTCCTGCCGGCGCGGCTGGCACGGGCGCTGCGCGCGAGCGGTTCAGCGCGGCGCGTGTTGAACATGTACGGACCGGCGGAAGCCTGCATCGACGCGTCCGCGCACGAGATCGGCGACGAAGTGGCGGACGATATCGCGACGGTGCCGATTGGCGGTCCGCTGCCGAATTATCGGCTGTACGTGCTGGACGGGCGACTTCATCCAGCGCCGATCGGCGTCGCGGGCGAGCTGTTCATCGGGGGCGCCGGACTCGCGCGTGGCTATCTGCGGCAGGCGGCGCTGACGGCGGCGAGGTTCATCGCCGATCCGTACGGCGCGGCGGGCGCGCGTCTGTATCGCACGGGCGACGTCGCGCGCCGGCGTCCGGACGGTCGTCTCGAATTCATCGGCCGCACCGACGATCAGATCAAGATCCACGGTGTGCGCGTGGAACCGGGCGACGTCGAGCACGCGCTGCGGCGGTGCGACGGCGTTCGGCAGGCGGCCGCGATCGTCGACGGGGGGGCGGGCGATACACGAACGGGCCATGCGCGAATGGGTGACGGACGTCTGATCGCCTACGTCTCCGCCGCGTCCGGACATTCGCTCGATCCGCGTCAGGTGCGGCGTCACGTGGAGCAGCACCTTCCCGCGTCGTTCGTGCCGGCGCTCGTGATCGTGCTGGACGACATGCCGATGACGCCGCACGGCAAAGTCGATCGACGAATGCTGCCGCGGCCGGACGAGCGGACGGGCGACGTCTGCCGGCCGCCGGTGATGCCGGACGAAGACGTGTTGTGCGCGGTCTTCGCGGAGGTGCTCGACGTGCCGCGCGTGGGGCTGGACGATGATTTCTTCGCGCTGGGGGGACACTCGCTGCTGGCGATGCGTGTGGTGTCGCGGATCCGCGCGGCGCTGGGCGTGGAGCTGCCGATCCGCGCGCTCTTCGAAGCGCCCACGATCGGCGAGCTGTGCGCGCGGCTGCGCGAAGGCGCGCGCGTGCGGCCGCCATTGACGCCTCAGGTCCGGCCGTCGCCCCTGCCGGCGTCCTACGCGCAGCAGCGGCTCTGGTTCATCGACCGGCTCGAAGGCGGCAGCACGGCCTACCACCTGCCGGAAGCGCTGCGCCTGCGCGGACCGCTCGATCGCGTCGCGATGACACGCGCGATCGACGCCATCGTGGCGCGCCACGAGAGCCTGCGGACGCACTTCGCGGAGGTTGACGGCACGCCCGTGCAGATCGTCGAGCCGCGCATCGCCATCGATCTGCCGATCGACGATCTGCGCGGGCTGGACGAGCAGGCGCAGCGCGAGCGAATCCAGGACGCGTTGCGGCATGAGTGGGCGGCGCCGTTCGATCTGACGCGCGGGCCGCTGCTGCGCGCGCGGCTGCTGCGGCTTGGCGCAGACGACCACGTGCTCGTGCGGACGCTGCACCACATCGTGTCGGATGGCTGGTCGCAGGGTGTGTTCGACCGCGAGCTGATGGCGTTGTACGACGCGTTCCGCGATGGCCGAGAGAACCCGCTGCCGCTGCTGCCGGTGCAGTATGCCGACGCGGCGCTGTGGCAGCGTCGCTGGCTGGAGAGCGGCGCGCTGGACGAGGGAGTGGCGTACTGGAAAGAGCAGTTGAGCGGGATCCCCGGACGGATCACGCTGCCGACGGATCGCCCGCGGCCGCCGCGTCTGACGTTCGCCGCGAGCCGGCATCAACTGTTGCTGCCGCCCGACGAATCGGCGGCGCTCGCGCACGTGAGTCGCCGGCATCACGCCACGCTCTACATGACGCTGCTCGCGGCGCTCGGCGTGCTGCTCGCGCGCTACACCGGCCAGGAGGACATCGTCGTCGGCACGGCGGCGGCGAATCGTCCGGACACGGCGGCGGAGCCGCTGATCGGCTTCTTCGTGAACGCGCTCGTGCTGCGGCTGCGTGTGCGGCCGGCGCTGCGTTTCGTCGATCTGCTGGAGCAGGTGCGCAAGACGACCCTGGACGCGTACCGGCATCAGGACGTGCCGTTCGAGCGCGTGGTCGAAGCGCTCGCGCCGCGGCGCAGCCTGAACGCGCCACCGCTCTTCCAGATCGGCTTTGCGATGCAGCACGCGCCTGGCGTGTCGCCCCGGCTGGCCGGCTTGACCGCGACGCCGATCGCGGCGGACGACATGCGGGTGCGCGTCGATCTCGAGATTCACGCGTTCGAGCACGAAGAGCAGATCGGCTTCGCGTGGGTCTATAACACCGCGCTCTTCGATCGCTGGCGGATCGAACAGGCGTCGCGGCACTACGTGCGGGTGTTGCGGACGATCCTGGACACGCCGGACGTGCCGCTGCATCGCGTGTCCCTGATGGACGAGGACGATCTCCGCACGGTGCTGGAACGCTTCAACGCCACGGCGTGAGCGGCGCGCGAGCCCGCTCACATCTCGAACCCGTCGAACCGACGAACCCGATCTCCTGACGCGCGGCCGATCCGCGATCGCGCCGCGCCCGTGTGACTTTCAGCCAGCAGGACGGACCCATGACCAATGCATCGATTGGCGAACGGATCAGCGAACAGATCACGGTCAAGAAGCTCACGGCCAGCATCGGCGCCGAGATTACGGGCGTCGACCTGGGCCAACCCCTGAGCGACGACACCTTCGCGGCGATCAAGCAGGCGTGCCTGGATCACTACGTGCTCCTGTTCCGCGGACAACGCTGCGACCCCGCGGCGCAGGTGGCGTTCACGCGGCGGTTCGGCGAGGCGCTCGTCATTCCCTATCTCAAGCCGCTCCATCTGCCCGGCCATCCGGAGATCGTCGTCGTGCCGAACATGGGCAAGGCGAACTCGCTGACCGAGGAATGGCACTCCGAATCGTCGTTCCTGCCGAACCCGCCCGAATACACGGTGCTCGCGGCGAAGGAGATTCCGGACGTCGGCGGGGACACGATGTTCACCAATCAATATCTGGCCTACGAAACGCTGTCGCCGGCGCTGCAGAAGATGCTCGGCGACCTGCGCGCGCTGCACCGCGGCGTCAGGCCGGGGAGTGTCGCGGCCGCGCAGGGCGTGGCGGGTCCGCAGCACAGTCATCCGGTCGTGCGCGTCCATCCGGACACGGGCCGCAAGTCGCTCTACGTCGACCGCGCGTACACCTTCTGCTTCGAGGGCATGACGGAAGCCGAGAGCCGCGGGCTGCTCGACTACCTGCTCGAACACAGCACGCGGCACGAATTCATTTACCGCCACCGCTGGGCGCCAGGCGACGTGCTCGTCTGGGACAACCGCTGCACGACGCACTACGCGATCCACGACTACGGCGACGCGACGCGAATCATGCATCGCACCATCACCGGCGGCGGTCCCGCGTAGCGGCGCCCATTCGCGCGATGCCGCGCGCGGACACGAGTCGCGCCAGCGGCGCCGTTCCGCGTGCGTTCTCTCCGTGTGTTCCCGAGTTGTCCGTCCCCCTCGCCCGTTCCGATCCGAGGAGCACAGCATGTATAAAGTCTCTCTGGTCAATCTGCCATTCGCGGACATCGCGGTCCCGTCGCTGGCGCTGTTGCAGCTCAAGACCGTCACCGAGGAGGCCTGCGGCGATCGCGTGCGCGTGCGGGTCCTCGATCTGAACGGCGACTTCGCCCGGTTCCTCGGCCTCGAGCTGTACAGCGTCATCTCGGGCGCGCTCGACGCCAACATGTACGGGCTCGGCGAGTGGTTCTTCCGGCCGATCGCCTTTCCGGACGTGCCGGACAACGAGCAGCAGTACTTCAACCGCTGCTTCCGATCGCCCAAGTCGCTCGTCGTACAATGCCGCCAGTTGATCAGCGACAAGCGCCGCGACGTCGGCCGGCTGATGAACGAGCTGATCGACGCATATCAGCTCGCGGACGAGGACATCGTCGGATCGACGTCGATGTTCTGCCAGTCGCTCGCGTCGTTTGGTCTCGCGCGCGAATTGAAGAAGCGCAAGGGCGGCCTGATCACTGTCATGGGCGGCGCCAACTGCGAGTCCCCGATGGGGCAGGCGATCGTGACGCACGTGCCCGCGGTCGACTACACCTTCTCCGGCCCGTCCTTGAGCACGTTCCCACGGTTCGTGCAGCAGATGATGGCGGGCGACCTGGAGGCGTGCGAGGCGATGAACGGCGTCTTCACGCCGCGCAACGTCGCGAGCGGCCGGTGCGACCCGGCGAAGAACGCGGCCGGCTCGCCGAGTCTCGCGGGCGAGGACGTCTCGATCGATCGCGACATGATGCTCGACTACACGCCGTTCCTGGACAAGCTCGAAGCGGACTTCGGTCCGAACCGGATCCGCGCGCGGCTGATGTTCGAGACGTCGCGCGGCTGCTGGTGGGGCGAGCGCGCGCACTGTACGTTCTGCGGCCTGAACAAGCTCAGTATGGGCTATCGATCGATGTCGCCCGAGCGCGCGATCCGGCACTTCGAGCACCTGTTCACCTACGCGGATCGCTGCGCGCAGTTCGACTGCGTCGACAACATCATGCCGAAGGAATACGTGAACGGCGTGCTGCCGCACCTGCACCCGCCGGATCACGTGACGATGTTCTATGAGGTGAAAGCGGACCTCACGCGCAAGGACCTCGATATCCTCGCGAACGCGCACGTCAAGCTGGTGCAGCCCGGGATCGAAGCGCTGGCGACGTCCACGCTGAAGTTGATGCGGAAGGGCAGCTCGGCGTTCTCGAATCTCGTCTTCCTGAAAAACTGCCGCGACGTCGGCATCGTCCCCGCGTGGAACCTGCTCGTCGGCTTCCCCGGCGAGACCGACAAGGTGTTCCAGAAGTACGTCGACGACATGCCGCTGTTCGTCCACCTGCAGCCCCCGAGCGGCGTCTATCCCGTGCGGTTCGATCGCTACAGTCCATATTTCGACAAGGCGAAGGACTACGGCCTCGACCTGCACGCGAACGACTGGTACGGCTACGTGTATCCCTTCTCGCCGGCCGTGCTCGATCAGATCGCGTACTACTTCATGAACCACGACTTCGAAGCGCCGTACCTCCGCGCCGTCGTCAAGCACATGAACGCGATGCAGCAGCGCATCGACGCGTGGCGCGCGCTGTGGCATCCGTCCAACCCGGTCCCGCCAGAACTGACGCTGCGCAAGGACGCGGGCACGGCGACGATCACGGACTCGCGCTTCGCCACGCCACGCCGCTACGCGATCGATTCGGAGCGCTTCGCGTTCCTGCAGTTCCTCAACGCGCCGAAACGGCGCCACGAGATCGACCAGCGATTCGAGACCGCCGCCGCGGGCCTGCTGCGGTGGGGCGCCGAACAGAATCTGCTGTTCGAGGAGGACGGCCGCTTCCTGTCGCTGGCCATCGACCTCGCCGCGGTGGAGGCCGAGCGGCACGCCGACAGCCCGGCGGGCGAAGTGGTGACGGTGTAACTCGTCTGCGAGCGCGCATGCCACAGGACAGACATGACGGGAATCTCGTCGCGGACGCCGCCGACGCCAGCGTCGCGCCGGCGTCCGGCGATCCGAAGCACGCGCACCGGCGCTTCTACGATGACGTGACGAAGAGGCTGGACGCGTTGGAGGTCGGCGTCTATTCCTACTTCCTGAATCTCGGTTACATCGCGGACGAGAGCCCGCAATACGCGCAGGCGGACGTGCCGGCGCATGCGCCGAACGCGACGTCCGTCAAGCTCGCGCTCGAAGTGATTGCCGATTGCGATCTGACGGATCGCCGTCTGCTGGACGTCGGCTGCGGACGCGGCGGCACGATCTCGGTCGCGGCGACGTACTTTGCGCCGCGGCAGGTCACCGGCATCGATCTCTCCGGCGCCGCGGTGGCGTTCGATCAGCGGACGCACGGCGGACCGGCGGTTCGCTTCTGCCAGGGTGACGCGGAGCACCTGCCGTTCGCGGACGCGTCCTTCGACGTCGTTTCCAACATCGAGTCCTCGCACACGTATCCGGCGCTGCACGCGTTCTACGCCGAGGTCTATCGCGTGCTCGCGCCGGGCGGTGAGTTTCTCTACGCGGATCTGTTACCCGTGCCGAAGATGATCGCGTCGGTGGAGGCGTTGAAGCGGATCGGCTTCTTCGTGTTGCGCGAGCGTGACGTCACGAACAACGTCCTGCGCTCGTGCGACCGCGTCGCGCCGCGGCGTCTGGACGCGTTCGGCGCGACGCACGACGATGTGCTGGAGAACTTCCTGTCGACGCCCGGATCGAGCGTCTACGAAAGCATGCGTTCCGGCGCGAGCACGTTCCGCATCTTCACCCTGCACAAACCGCGGTAGCGAGACACCGTCGCGCAAGATAGCAGAAGGCCGTCCCCGAGCGGTTCTCGTTGGGGGGACGGCCTTTCGTGCGTACGCGTGCCCGTGCGTGTCTTACGGGCGCGTCCTTACGTGCGTGCCCCTACGTGCGTGATGGGGACCGCAGCAGCGCGGCGATGGAGGCGTGGCCCTTCTTCGCGGCCCACGCGCGCGGCGTCGCCCACGGCTCCGCGTCGGCTTCCACGGGATCGGCGCCTCTCGCGAGGAAGAGGCGCACCAGCTCCTCGCATCCCCAGCGGCACGCCCATCCCAGCGGCGTGCTCTTCAACAACTCGTCCCGCCGATTCAGCCGCGCGCCGGCATCGAGCGCCGCCGCCGCGAACGCGACGCGCTCGTCCGCGGTGACGTGCGTCCCCATGCGCACGATGAAATGCAGCAGTGTCGTGCCGAAGCGTCCCTGCCGATCCGCCGGACCGCATCGCTCCAGGATCATCGTGAAACAGGTCAGATACGTGCTGCGATCCCACTCGGGATGGCACCACGGCCCGATCCAGTGGTTCCAGAACTCGAGCGGCCCTGCCAGCGCGCCGAACCATCGCGCATCGCCGATCGGCCAATCGACGCGCGCCATCGCCATCCGCAGGATCTCCGGATCGCCGCCGCGCGCGGCCGCGCCGATCAGTTGTTCCGCCACAGTCCCCGATCCGAACCCATCGTGTGGCAGCGGCGTATCGCCGTGCTCGGCGAGCAGCCGCAGCGCGAGATCCTTTCGCCGGTAGAATCCCGCCATCGACGGATTCGACCGTCCGCCGTACCGGTCCAGCAGCGCGATCATCCGATCGTCGCGCTGCCCGTACGCCTCCGCCAGCGGCGTGCCGCTCGCGTAGACCTGTGCGTTCGGATCCGCGCCGCGTTCGAGCAGGATCTCCGCCATCGCGTGTCGGCCGGTCCGCACGCAGAGATACAGCGGCATGCCCCACGTCCACGCGGTCTCGTCGACGCCCTCCACGCGGGCGCGCGCGTCGGGATCGAGTCCGAGATCCAGCAGCAGCGTCAGCATGTCGGGACGATTGACTTCGACCGCCGTGCGCAGCACGCCGCCGAGCTCGTCGTGCGGTGCCGCGAGTCTGCCTTCCGCGTGCAGCGCGCGCAAGGCGGCTTCATCGCCTCGCGCGACCGCCGCATCCGCCGGCGATGGGGGCGAGACAGCCGGCGGTGTGTCCGGCGATGCGGCTGCCATCGAGGACGATTGACGCTCGCGGCGTCGTTCCTCCTCGTGGAGGATCTGGACGATGTCGTCGTAGCCGCGGTCTTGCGCCATGACGAGAGGCGTGGTCGCGTCGTTGAGCGGACTGATGCCCGCGCGCGGATTCGCGCCGCGCTGCATCAGCAGCCGCACCATCCGCGGCATGCGGCCGAGCACGGCGTAGTGCAGCGCGGTCTGTTCGTTGTTCCAGGCCTGCACGACGTCGACCAGCTCCGGGCGGACGTCGAGCACCGCCGCGGCCGCGCGCTTATCACCTGCGCGCACCGCGTCGATCAACCGCGTCACCGTGACGCCGTCGACGTACGCTTTCAGCTTCGGCCAACTGTCGTAGCCGTAGCTGCGCGCCAGCACGAGCTGCGCGTCGTGCAAGGCGAACGTCGCCACATCCGCGCCGCGATAATGACGGGTGACCTCGGCGACGGCGTGCGCGTCGCCGCGCAGGAAATCCTTCAGCAGCGTCTTGGCCTGGCGCCGCAGGTGATCCAGATCGGGGTGCGCGGGCAGCGTGCGTGTGAGAGGGGAGCGGGTCACGACGAGACTCCTTTCCGGCCGCGCGCGAGGGCGCGGGCCGCGGCGCCCGGTGTCCGCTCACTCGGGCAGGAAAAGAGACTCATGGACGCGATGCGTATCGAACGGATTCAGGTGGACTCGATCCTTCCCGCGGACACGGCGGCGTCCTGAACGCCGGTCCAAGCATAACAGGCCCGGCGGCGGTGAAGGAAACGCCATCGGTGTCCGCGCGCCGAGAGCGTGGCTCGCGGCGATCGGTCGATCCGCGCATTACGCCGCTGGAACTATTTGTCCCTCGCCATCGTCGTAAACGGAATTCCAGGATCAGCCGTCCAAGGGACAGCCATTCCCGGCGCGACGGTGTCTAAAGCCCGTAACCACCAACAGCGGCATGCACGTTCGGCAGCCGGAGCGATCGTCCACACGAGGCTCGCAATGATTGAAGACCTTCGATACGCATTCCGTCAGCTTCGCAAGAACCGTGGGTTCGCGGCCGTGGCCGTGACCACGCTGGCGCTGGGGATTGGCGCCGCGGCCGCGATGTTCGGGCTGATTCAGGGCGTGCTGCTGTCGCCGCCGCCGTACGCCGATCCCTCGCGTCTCGCCCTCATCTCGACGGTGCGCGTGGACGGGGAGCCTTACACCCGCGGGACGACGGTGGGGCAGTGGATCGCGTTCCGGCAGGCGCGGAGCTTCGAGCCGCCGGCGTTGTATCGGTGGACGTTCAACTTCCTGGTCCTGAACGACGGCAGCGAATCGATGGGCGGCATGGCCGTCAGCACGAACTACTTCCAGGTGCTCGGCCTGAAACCGGTGCTGGGACGCGTGCTCACCGAGGCGGACGCGGCGAAGCCCAACGCGCCGCCGGCCGGGATCATGCTCGGCCACGATCTGTGGCGGCGGAAATTCAACAGTGACCCGGCGATCGTCGGGAAGACCGTCCGTATCAGCCGCATGCCGGCGCCGCTGCCGGTGGTGGGCGTGATGCCGCCAGGCGTGCGCTTCCTGCCGGACCCCGGCGCCGCGAGCGAGCCGAACTACGACCTGAACGCGCATGTCGACTTCTGGATCGCCGTCGTTCCGGATGAATCGCAGCCGAACCGGCGCGGCGGCTTCGCGATTGCCCGGCTGCGTGACGGCGCCACGCCCGCGCAGGCGCACGCGGAAGCCGCGACCATCGCGGCCGGCCAGGCGCAGGCGGACCCCGATCTGCAGGGCGTCACGACGGTGGTCGAACCCGTGCAGGACGTGCTGAACCGCGACGGCCGGCAACTGCTCGTGCCGCTCTTCGGCTCCGTCGCGCTCGTGTTCTTCATCGCGTGCGCGAACGTGACCGGGCTGCTGCTGGCGCGCGGACTGCAGCGGCAGTCCGAATACGCCATGCGTTCGGCGCTCGGCGCGAGCCGCTGGCGGTTGTTCCGGCAGACGATTACCGAAAGCGTCGCGCTCGCCCTGGCCGGCGCGGTGTTCGGCGCGGTGCTGGCCGCGGGCAGCATCGCCGGACTCAAGGCCATCGCGGGTGACGCGGTGCCGCGCGCGGACGCCGTCACGGTGGGCTGGCCGGTGCTCGTCTTCGGTCTGCTCGCAGCGTTGATGGCGGCGGTCATCGCGGGCCTGCTGCCGGCGTTGCGCGCATCGCTGCGCGATCGCCTCAAGGCCCTCACGGGCACGCGCAGCAGCGCGAGCCTCGCCGAACGTCGGCTGCTCGGCGCCGTCGCAACGCTGCAGATCGTCCTGACGGTCGCCCTGCTCGGCGGCGCGGCGCTGCTGATCCGCACCGCGCAGAACCTCGAACGCGTGCAGCCTGGCTACGACACGCAGCGCATCCTTGCGATGACGGTGACTCGCGTAGAGCGCGACAAGTGGAAGGAGTTCCACGTCGAGGCGCTTGAACGCGTCGCCGCCGTGCCGGGCGTCAAGCACGCCGCGTTCGCATGGGGCCTGCCGCTCACCGGTAACAAATGGCCCGGTGACTTCGTCTTTCCCGGCCAGCCGGGGTCGACGAAGCTGACGGAACAGATCACCCTGCCGGTGCGCGCGATCACGCAGGATTACTTTGACGTCATGAGCATGGCGCTCGTCGATGGACGTGCGTTCCGTCCCACGGATACCGGCGAGGCGCCGTACGTCGCGATCATCAACGAAGCCTTGGCGAGGCGTTACTTCGGAGGCGCGAATCCCATCGGTCGTCAGATCTATGATGCCGGCGACAATGAGAAGAAGCGTCCGATTGAAATTGTCGGCATCGCCAAAGACACGCGCACCGAGGCGCTGAGCGAGCAGGCGGAGCCGGAGATCTATGTGCCGCTGTGGCAGCGCGGCGCGTTCTCCAAACATATGGTGCTGCGCGCCGAGGGCGATCCGCGTGCGGTGGCGTCGCGGGTGCGCGAGGCGCTGCGGGCGCTCGACCCGACGGCGGCCGTCGAGCATGTGACGACGATGGCGGACATCCGGAAGCAGTCGGTGGCGCCGCGGACGTTCGCGATGCGGCTGCTGAGCGGGTTCGCGATCGTCGCGACGCTGCTCGCCATCGTTGGACTCTACGGGGCCTTGTCGCTGTCGGTGGGATCGCGGACGAAGGAGCTCGCCGTCCGTCAGGCGATTGGCGCGCGGCAGTCGCAGATCGTCCAGCTCGTGCTCGGCGAAGGATCGCGGCTGATCCTCGTCGGTCTGACGCTGGGCACCGTGGCCGCGCTGATGCTCGGACGGTTGCTCGAATCGCTGCTCTTCGACGTCCGCGCGACGGATCCGCTCGCGCTGACCGCCGCCGCGGCGCTCTTCGCGGCCATTGCGCTGCTGGCGACGCTCATCCCGGCGCGTCGCGCGAGCCGCGTCGATGTCATGGAAGCGCTCCGCCAGGAGTAGCTCAGGCAGTCACTCGGACGATCCGACGCCTGACGCGTGTCGGATCCGACCTCCGATCCCATCTCATTTCACTCCTCGGACAGTGTCAGGCGTGTCATAGTCGCCGACATCGGCCGATTTCCCGTGCGATTTTGCGTGTGGAGGCCCTCGGATTTCCGAACGCTGACCTGCGGCGCGCCACGGTCGAGCTGCGCGGATGTTGTACGCTGCTTACGCCCGTTCATCTGAGGAGGTTGCCGATGGACCCGTACACGCGTCGCGGCGCAGTGTCCGATCAGCCCGCGTTCGCTCGATCCGGCTCTGGGCTTCGTCGTGCCGCTTTCGTCGTCGTGCTGCTGGCGGCGGCCGTCGCGCTGCCCGATCGCGGCGCCGCCGCATCTTGCGGCACCGGCGCCTTGCAGGTCGGACAGGTGTGCATCAATGAGCGCGGTCACATCACCGCGTACCGATGTGACGGTACGAACGGCGCGCTCACGTGCTTCTGCAACTCCGGCGGCTGTCTGTTCGCGGTCACCAGTGCGTGCCATGTGACGGGCGGCGTGCTGACCGATCCCTTCATCGGCATTCCGACCTGCACGTGGACCGGACCCTAGCCTTCGGCCGCGCGTCCCGCCATCTTCATCGCGATGTCACCCCGTGTTCGCCTGCTTCGGTGTTTGTTCGAGGAGGAACCCAATGAAATCAGGAAGGAAGCGCCTCGCGACGCTCGCGGCCGTGCTCGTGTTCGTCATGGTTGCGGTGTCGTCCGGCGTGCGTGCCGGGGATGACCAAAGCCCGGCGCCCGCGCGTCTCGTGGCGTACTTCATCGAATGGGGCATCTACGATTCGGGCTATTTCGTGAAGAACGTCCTGACGAGCGGATCCGCGGAGCGGCTGACGCATCTCAATTACGCCTTCGCGAACGTCGCGCCGAAGAGCGTAGACGATTCCAACGTCGTCTGTCAGATTGCGGATTCCTGGGCGGACTACGTCCGGCCCGCGACCGTGGCCGACGCGGTGGACGGCGTGCCGGAGCTGTACGACGAGAGCGTCCTTCACGGCAACTTCAATCAGTTGCGAAAGCTGAAGCGGATGTTTCCGCGGCTCCGCGTCTTCATCTCACTCGGCGGCTTCACCTTCTCACGATACTTCTCGGACGCGGCGCTGACCGAGAAGTCACGGCGCACGCTGGTCAAGTCGTGCGTCGACATGTTCATCAAGGGACAATTGCCTGCGGTGAGCCCAGGAGGACCGACGGTCAATGCCGCGGGTCTCTTCGACGGCATCGACATCGATTGGGAATGGCCGGGCAACTGTCTCGACGGCTGCATGAGCCGCCCCGAGGACAAGGAAAACTTCACGCTGCTGCTGCAGGAGTTCCGCCGTCAATTGGACATCGTCGGACGCCAGCACCGGAAGCGCTACGGCCTCTCGATCTTCGCGCCGGCCGGCGTCTTCAACATCGATCAGATGGACCTCGCGAGTGTTGGCCGCATCGTCGACTTCCTGACCATCCAGGGATACGACCTGCACGGCGGCTGGGAATCCTCGACGAATTTCCACTCGGCGCTCTTCTCGTCGGACGACGATCCGGCGCCCACGCCGCAGTTCACCGTCGATTTCACCGTGGACGCGTATCTGGCGCGCGGCGTGCCCGCACGGAAGATCGTCGTCGGCGTGCCGTTCTACGGGCGCGGCTGGTCCGGCGTCCCCGCCACCAACAACGGCCTCTTCCAGCCGGCCGGCGGCGCGTTGCCCGGCCTGGTGAACTATCACGTGCTGAAAGCGCTCGAAGCGTCACCGGGATGGAACAGCTTCAATGATCCGTCCAGCAACGCGCATTGGATCTATAACCCGACGACGCGCGAGTTCTGGGCCTTCGACGATCCGGCGGTGATGGAGAGCAAGGCGGACTATGTCACGCGCCGGGGCCTGGGCGGCGTGATGTTCTGGGATCTGACGGGCGACGACGGCCAGGGCACGCTGGTCAAGACGCTCGACCGCGGGCTGCGTCCCTGACGCGTCCGCGGATGCCGTACGCGCGAGACGCCGGGCGAACCGGCGTCTCGTCGAACTATTGCGGCGAATCTATCGTGGCGAACCTGTTACCGCGAACTGTTGCGCCGCGTTCGCGAACTCAGCGGGGCATCGCGAAGACGTTGAGGTCGGAGCCGAACGTGCCCGTTTCACCGCCGAACGCAGTACACCGTATCGCGACATCGTACACGCCGGGTTCGACGTCGATCGCGCCGACCACCGACAGCACCTGCAGCCCGCCGAGGGAATCGGCGTCGAGCTGCGCGCCGTAGGTGTTGCTCATCTTCTGGCCGGTCGTTTCAAGTTGCAAGTGGCACGACGCGAAGCCGTTCGTGTTCGGTATGGGGTGAGTGAGATTCACCGCGCCCTGCGCCATCAGCCGGGCCGGGAACGGCACGACGAGCGGTCCCGACCCATTGGACAACGACAGGACGGCCACTTCGCCGGCGCCCGTCAGCGGGACGCCGCCCTCGAACCCGATCGTCGCCGTGCCCCCGATAGCCGGTCCTGGAGGGCCTTGCGGTCCCTGCTCGCCCTGCGCGCCGGTCAATCCCGGAGGGCCGGGTTCACCCTGAATGCCCTGCGGTCCCGGAGGGCCCTGCAGTCCTTGCGGACCCGGCACGCCCTGCGGTCCCTGCGGACCTTTCTGGTTCCAGCTCAAAGGATCTTCGCCTGGCCGGCACTCCGAGAGGTTGGTCACGATGCGAATGGTTCCGGCGCCAAGGCCGAGAAGTCCGCGTGACACGCACCCATTGATGACCGGGCTCGGGGCGCTCTGCGTGAACACCACGCCGGCCCCGGCCACACTGACGACTACCCCGACCGCGAGCGCGATCCTTCCCTTACGAGACACCCGACGCAAATTCAACATGACTGACGGCTTTCTCTTTCTCCATGCCGGTGAGACGTGTGCGGGCTCTTGGAACGCGCACGGTGACACCAACAGGCTAGCCGTCCGATGGCGGGAAGTCTTGAGAGCGCGATGAAAGATCCGTGAAAGATCGGCAAGTCCCCGCGGGCGATCCCTTCCTGGGGCGCGTGGACGCATCATGACGAGTCCGGCGCGAGAGCGGCGTCGTCCAGCGCTTCGATCGAGAGGCCCGTCCCTTACAAAAGCGAACAGGTGATGTGACCGCCACCGTCGAACGTCCGTCTCACGTATCGTTCGTGACGAGACTCACTTTCGCGAAGTCACGTTGGTCTCTCCAACCCGACAGAAGGCGCACGTCTCGTCGTTTTGCTCCTCGCGTCGCGGCTTTCTCGTGAGCTTCGGCGCCGCGCGTTTGTATTTCCTCGACTCAAGCTGTTCTCTCACTCACGACACGGGGTGTCCCATGCCTTATCGCCCGCTTCGATCCACGCTCCTCTTCATCACCCTCGTCGCCGCCTTGACTGCCGTCTCGACCGAGTCACGGGCGACGACGCCGGCTGCCGGCCCTGTCGGTGTCTGTGAGCCGACCGACTCGTGCACCCGCGCTGGCGGCGTTTGCGGTCCCTTTGGTGGGGGATGTGCCTGCCGCGCCCCTCGTATCCCCATTCGCAGATGCTAAGGTTCGCACGGCGTCGCGTCATCTTTCGATGAATCTCCAGAGGGCGGTCCGACATGGTTCGCCCTCCACGGACGCCCTCTCTGCATCCCTCCCAACAAACGTCCCACGCGTGGCAGCGCCCGGTTGTGCGACGGTCAGGCGGGCGTCTGCTGATGGAACATCAGCATCCACGCATCGCCGTCGCGGACGTAGAGGCTGCTCGCTCGTAGATTGTACGGGTCGGCATCATCGCGGCGCGCGGACGCGCGATAGGTGATGAGGACCGCGGCGTCGGTCTGCCATGCGAGCGTCGGCGTCATCTCGACGCCCTTCCAGCGCGGCGCGCCGGCGAGTGAGTCGACGATGGCCTGGCGGCCGTGCAGCTCACCGGCGGGTTCGGGGAAGATCATCACGCAATCTTCCGCGACGTGGGTCCGATAAAAGTCCTGGCCGGACAGCCAGAACTGTCGTTCCAGAGCAGACAAATCCTTCAGCAACATGCCGTGCGCTCCTGTTAGACGCTGAGATCGCCGTGCGTGCGCCTTCGACGGCGCCGCGGGATCCTGGTGCCGCCTGATTGCAGGATCCGGTCCACCGCCGCGGACGAGCACGAGCTGGAAGCAGTCAGCAGGGACGCGTAGCTCGACGATGCTCGCGACGCCAGACGAGCGGCGCCGGCCACGATCGATCGGCTGGTCCAAACGGCGAGCGAACGGAAAAATCAATCGATGGGTTGTTCTGCCGATGCGCGCGGGCGGCCGTGGCTCGTAAGCTGGCGGCAGGCGTTGACGTCTGGACCGCGCTCCCAGAGACAGCTCCCCCTGACGTTGTCTGTGACGCAAGCGCGGGTGGTGCGTCGGCGCCTGCTTCGTTCTCCTCTCCGACACAAAAACGGCCGTCTCCGCACGTACGGAAACGGACGGCGCTGGACCCGTCCGCGCCAAAACCCATACACCATGACGTCTTCCTCTCATACGCTTCGGCCTTCCAGGACTGACGTCGATCTTGCCGCGAAAACCCGTCAGCACGACGCGTGGTCGTCCGGCGACTTTGCCGTCATCGCCACGACGGTGCAGATCGTCGGCGAACTGCTCTGCGAAGCGCTCGACCTGCGGGCGGGGCAGTCGGTGCTCGACGTCGCGGCTGGTCATGGGAACACGTCGCTGGCCGCCGCCCGCCGCTGGTGCGCGGTGACGTCGACGGACTACGTCCCGGCGCTGCTGGAGCGCGGACGCGAGCGCGCCGCGGCCGAGCGGCTGTTCATCGAGTTCCGCGAAGCCGACGCCGAAGCGTTGCCCTTCGCCGCCGCCAGCTTCGACAACGTCGTCTCCTCGTTCGGCGTGATGTTCACGCCCGATCAGGAACGCGCCGCGTCCGAGCTCACGCGCGTGTGCCGCTCCGGCGGCAAGATCGGCCTCGCCAACTGGACGCCGGACGGCTTCATCGGTCAGTTGTTCGAGACCCTCGGCCGGCACGTGCCGCCACCGTTCGGTGCGCCGTCGCCCTCATCATGGGGCACGCGCGCACGCCTCCGTGAGCTCTTCGACGACCGCGCGTCCTCGATGGCGATCGGCATCCGCCATTTCGTGTTCCGGTATCGATCGCCGGACCATTGGCTGCACGTCTTCAAGACCTGCTACGGACCGCTGCTCAAAGCCTTCGCGGCACTCGACGCAAACGGTCAGGCGGCGCTGACCGCCGATCTCTTCGGTTTGATTGGCAGATTCAACCTCGCGACCGACGGCACGATGATCGTGCCCGGCAAGTATCTCGAAGCAGTCATCACACGGCGTTGACCTCGCGCTCGCGCGGGCGTCGCGAGCGCATCGGTGAAACTCAATCATGCAGCTTCGCTCCCCAGACGGAGCTTCTATGACGACGAGCACGAGGCAGGCGCGCGGATTCCGGCGATGGGGGTTGGTGTCGGTCTTGACAGCGGTTCTGGTGTCGTCGCCACGCCTGCAGGTGGCGATGCAGGCCGTGGACGGCGATCTCGACGCGACATTCGGCAATGGCGGTCGTGTGGTGACGAACGTCCCCCTCGTACCCGGACGGCTGATTCAAGCGGTCGCGCTGCAAGCGGACGGGAAGATTGTGGTCGCGGGCAACGGCTTTGGAGCCGTCGGCAGCACGGGCTTTGCGCTCGCGCGCTATGACACGAATGGCACGCTTGATCCGTCGTTCGGCGGAGATGGCTTCGCGGTCGTCGAATTCCCCGGTCCCGGCCAGGGTGCGCAAGCCTTCGCGCTGGCGATCCAGGCGGACGGCAGGATCGTCGTGGCCGGCAACACGACGCGGATTGGTGCGAACCCGTTCGATCTGATCATCGACGTCGCCGTGGCGCGCGTCCTGCCGGACGGGACGCCGGACGCATCCTTCGACGGCGATGGCCGCGCGGTCACGAACCTGGGCGGCGCCAATCGCACGCAGGCCGAGAGCGCCTTCGCGCTCGCGATCCAGCCGGACGGCAAGATTGTCGCCGCGGGCACGCGCAGCCTGCCTGATTTCTCCTCGCAATTCGCGCTCGTGCGCTACAACGCCGACGGTTCGCCCGACGTCTCGTTCGACAGCGATGGCGTGGTGATCACGACCTTCGGCTTCAGCGCGGGTGCGACGGGCGTCGGGCTCCAGAGTGACGGCACGATCGTCGCTGGTGGCGGCGGCAATCTGGCGCGCTATCTCGCCGACGGCGCGCTCGATCCGTCGTTCGGCGTCAACGGACAGTCGTCCACGCCCGGTGTCGGCGGCGTCGCGCTGGTGATTCAGCCGGACGACAGGATCGTGATGGCCGGCAGCGTCATTCAGGTCGGCACGGACTTCTCGGTCGCGCGCTTCGACGCGGACGGCGCGCTCGATCCGACGTTCAACAGCACCGGCGTGGCCATCTTCGATCTCGGCCGGCCCATCGAAGGCGCGAGCGCCGTCGCGCTCCAGGCCGACGGCAAGATCGTCGTCGCCGGCACGTCGTTCACGAACGGCACGGACGGCGGCGATTTCGTCGTGTTGCGCTACGCGACGGACGGCGTGCTGGACGCGTCCTTCGGCACTGGCGGCGTCGTGCTCACGGACTTCGACAACGGCAACGACACTGCGGCCGGCGTCGCCATTCAAATCGACGGCAAGATCGTCGTGGCGGGAACAACGCTGACGGAGGGGATCTTCGGCAACCTGGCGCTCGCGCGCTACGACGGACCGCCGCCGCATCCGCTGACGTTCTTCCTGCACGGCGCGGACGTGCCGGGCACGGCGGGCGGCTTGACGATGAACGGGACGCCGGCGTCGGGCGTGCGCGTGTCCATCGGGACGCGGACGTGGTTCAGCGATCCGGCAGTCGCCGGATCGTTTCAGCCCGGGGCGACATTCCAGGTCACGCTGCCGTGTGTGCTGGGTGTCAGCCTGCCGAAGACCGTGCGCCTGGCCGCGACCAATCTGACGGGTGGACAGGAGCAGGTGCTCGGACAGGCCGTGAAGGGCGCGGCGCTGTGCAGCGAGCAGACGATCGGCATCCCCGTCACGACGCCGCTGACGCTCACGAACAAGCGGCTGAAGCTGACGATTACGTCCGCCTCGCCGCTGCCGGTGGTCGTGCCGCTCGGCAACCGGACGTTCCTGCGCGCAGGGTTCTTCGTCGGCGCCCCATAGCCTGACGCGATACGCGACCGTCGCGCGTCCGTTCGCCGTTCGAATCCTCCCTCGTCGTCATCACGCGCCGACGGGCCTCCGGGGCCCGTCGCGCGGCCGCCCGGCCGTCCGGCGCGTGATGAAATCGATCCTGCCGACACCTATTAAGAGCACCTGTGCGCCGCTCGACGAGCGGGACGATCCTGCGTGCGGCGGACGACCGTGGGGACGCCGGAGGACGGGACGCACCGACTGTGAGTGAGGCCATGCCAACATTGGGGTTGACGTTCATGAACGAGGGCGTTGTGCGCGATGGCCGCCGGGACCTGCCCGTGCGGCCCGACTGGACCGGCACGTACGCGTCGCTCTCCGCGGCGGATCGGACTGCGCCGCTCGAACCGGGCGACCTCGAACGGCTCGGCATCGCGGCGTTCCTGATCGGCCGCGACGGCGAGAGCCTGGAGATCCTCGCGCGCGCGCATCATGCGTTCCTCCGCCGGGGCCTGCTGCCGCGCGCGGTCCGCTGCGCCTTCTGGCTCGGGTTCGAGATGCAGCAGATGGGCGATCTCGCGCAGGCCGCAGGCTGGTTCGGACGCGGACGTCGTCTGCTGGACGACAGCTCGCACGACTGCGTCGAGCGCGGCTACCTGCTGCTGCCGCTCGCGTCGCGGCGCCTGGCCGACGGCGAGGCCGCCAACGCGCGCGCTCTCTACATCCAGGCCGGCGAGACGGGCGAGCGGTTCAGCGACCCGGACCTCATCGGCCTCGCGCGACAGGGCCGCGGCCGTGCGCTGATCATGCTCGGTCAGGAGTCCGAAGGGCTCAGCCTGCTGGACGAAGTCATGGTCTCGATCACGGCTGGCGATCTGTCGCCGATCGTCGCCGGCTGCATCTACTGCAGCGTCATCGCGTCCTGCTTCGAGCGGTTCGACGTGCCGCGCGCGCTCGAGTGGACGGATGCGTTGAACCGCTGGTGCGCCGATCAGCCGGACCTCGTGCCGTACCGCGGCGAGTGCCTCGTCTATCGCGCCGCGCTCCTGCGCCATCAGGGCGCGTGGGCCGACGCGATGCGCGAGATGGACCGCGCGTGCGAGCGTCTCGCGCCATCGCCCGCCAAGCTCGCCGCCGGCGCGGCGTACTACGAGCGCGGCGAGCTGTACCGGCTGCGGGGCGAGGTGAAGAAGGCCGAGGACGCGTATCGCCTCGCGAGCGACTACGGCCGCATGCCGCAGCCGGGGCTGGCGCTGCTGCGGCTGGCGCAGGGGCGCATCGGCATCGCGAAGTCGGCGATCGCGCGTGTGCTGGACGAGGACCGCGATCCGCGGAGGCGGACCAGGACGCTGATCGCCGCCGTCGAGATCCTGCTGGCCTCGCACGATCGGGCCGCGGCGCGCGCGGCGGCGGAGGAACTGTCGGCGATGGCGCGCATGCAGAAGACGCCGTACCTGCGGGCGGCGTCAGGGCAGGCGATGGGTGCGGTGCTGCTGGCGGAGGGCGACGCGCGCGACGCGCTGGCGCTGCTGCGCGCGGCGTGCACGATCTGGCGGACGCTGCAGACGCCGTACGAAGCGGCGCGCGTCCACGTCCTGATGGGCATCGCGTGCCGCACGCTCGAGGATCTGGACGGCGGCCTGCTGGAGCTCGACGCGGCGCGCCGCATCTTCCAGGAGCTGGGCGCGGCGCCGGACCTGGCGCACGTCGAGCGGCTGTGCGGCCTGTCGGCGAGCGAGAACGACGCGGGCCTCACCGCGCGCGAGCTGACCGTGCTGCGGCTGGTGGCGAGCGGCAAGACGAACCGCACCATCGCGGGCGATCTGGCGATCAGCGAGAAGACCGTCGCGCGGCACGTCAGCAACATCTTCACGAAGCTGGATCTGTCGACGCGGTCCGCCGCGACGGCGTACGCGTTCCTGCATCGGCTGATCGGCGACGTCCCGCTGCCCGTGGCCGCTCCACGTTCGCCGGCCGGGTCGACGAACCGCGTCCTGCGCCCGGCCTGGACGCGCGACTGACGCGACGTAGGTGATTGTCGGGCGCTCAGCGCGGCGCCGGCCCGCGTCCGCGCGCCGGCCCGCGTCCCTCTTCGACATAGCGGCCGGGCGTGGTGTTGAACGTCGCGCGGAACGCGGCCACGAACGCGCTCGCGCTGCGATAGCCGGCCGCGCTTGCGGCCTCCTTCACCGGCGCGCCCGCGCCGAGGTGCCGCAGCGCGGCCAGAAAGCGCGCCTGCCGGCGCCATCGCCCCAGGGACAAGCCGGTCTCGGCCGCGAATCCGCGTTCGAGCGTGCGCACGCCGACGCCGAATCGCCTTGCGAGCGCGGCGTGGCTGCGTTCCGACTCCGGCATCCGCGCGAGGTGATCGGCGACGCGGCGCAGGCGATCGGTCTGCGGCAGGGGCAGTTCGAGCGACGGCGTCGCGTGCGTCCCCATCTCGTGGACGATCAGCGCGGCGACCGCGGCATCGACCGGCGCGCGCTCGTCCAGCATCCCGATGTCCACCGCGCGCACGATCAGCTCGCGCAGCAGCGGCGAGACGGTGACGACGGCGCTGTGCGGCGGCAGGCCGTCGAGGTCGCGCCGCAGGTAGAGCGTCAGCAGCGAGACCGCGCCGGTGAAGCGCATCGCGTGCGCGACATCCGCCGGCGCCCACAGCGCCCAGTGCGGCGGCAGCACCCACGATCCCTGATCCGTCCAGACGTTCACCACGCCGGCGCGCGCGTAGAGCAACTGTCCCCACGCGTGCGCGTGCGGCGACAGCGTCCAGCCGTCCGCGAATTCCATGGCCAGCGTCCGCACGAGGAAATGGGGCTCGTCTGCCGGCGTGTGTCGTGTTCTCGACATCGAATGTCAGGGTAGCGTGATTGCGACACCGGCGGCAATCCACTACGCTGGCGCATGCCCAACAACCTTGCGAGCCCAAACAACCTGGCAAGCTTTGCGATTCATGCGGACGATGTGACCCGCTGCCGGCGGTTCTACGAAGCGGTGTTCGGATGGCGGTTCGAGCCGTGGGGGCCGCCCGACTTCTATCTCATTCACACGGGAAACGAGCAGAAGCCCGGCGTGCAGGGGCTGCTGCAGCAGCGGCAGGCGCCGCGTGGCGACGGCGGACCGAACTGCTTCGAATGCACGATCGCGGTCAACGACATCGACGCGGTGACGCAGGCGATTGCGCAGCACGGCGGACGCCTTCTCATGGCGAAGGCGCCCGTGCCGACCGTCGGCGTCCTGACGAAGTTCGAGGACACCGAGGGCAACGTCCTCGCCGCGATGCGATACGAGCACGAGCCGCGGACGTAGATCGCGTGCGGCTCGCGTGGCGGGGCGGCGTGCGGCGGGTCTGCGCGCGACGTCAGCTCTGGAGCAGCGTCATGCCGGCGGGGTTGTAGCGCTCGC
>Ga0187894_10000202_pt1 | contig 79599 bp, 75 predicted proteins | sample GBC1701081metaG_FD_136650 | JGI IMG/M metagenome (GOLD analysis project Ga0187894, IMG submission 136650) | White microbial mat communities from a lava cave in the Kipuka Kanohina Cave System on the Island of Hawaii, USA - GBC170108-1 metaG ...
AAGGTCGACGACGACGACGCCTTCCATCATCTGCTGAAGGGGCCGAGTGACGACGTCTCGGGCGACGTGCCGAAGCAGCTCGAGAGCAAGGCCCGCGAGGCAGTCCGCCTCTGTCCGCGTCAGGCGCTGAGCATCGTCGACAAGTAAGACCACCGGGCGTTCGAGGTTCACGCGCTCGCGAGGGCGCGCGCGGAGCGGAGGGGTCGCGACTCCGCGCCGTCGAGGCGCACTCAGCGTCCTTCTCCAGCGAGCAGGCGCCTACTTCTTCTCCAGCTTCAGCGCCGCGGAGTTGATGCAGTAGCGGAGGCCAGTCGGGCGCGGGCCGTCGTTGAAGACGTGGCCGAGGTGGCCGTCGCACTTCGCGCACAGCACCTCGGTGCGCACCATGCCGTGGCTCGCATCGACGCGCTCTTCGATCGCGCCGCCCTCCTTCGCCTGATAGAACGCGGGCCAGCCGCAGCCCGAGTCGTACTTCGTGTCCGAGTCGAACAGCTCGGCGCCGCAGCCCGCGCAGCGGTAGGTGCCGGCGTCCTCGCAGAACTCGTACTCGCCGGTGAACGGGCGCTCGGTGCCGGCTTGGCGCAGCACCGCGTACTGCGCGGGCGTCAGCTGCGCGCGCCACTCGGCGTCGGTCTTCTTCACCTTGTCGTCCGCCATGGAGTCCTCGCGTCGTTCTCGTTCAGGACCGGTCGAAACACGCGCGCGCGATCGCCGCGACGACCGCGAGCGCGATCATCGCGATCTGCACGATCCGTCCGAGCTGCGGCGCGGCGTCTGGGACGCCGGGCTGCAAATCCCCCGGAGTCGGGCCGGCTGCCCGCGCGCCGCTCAGCGTGTCGAACGCGAGCAGCCGCCGCCCAAGCGCGGCCCCGCAGTGGACGCACTGCTTCGTCCCCGGCGCGAACGACGCTTGGCAGCGCTCGCAGCGCACCTCGAAGTAGTTCGCGTCGGGCATGGCGTGGCAGCGTAGCCCCGCGCGCCGCTACGCCTTCACGACCACCGACGAGCCGTGCCCGAACAGGCCGAGGTTCGCGGTGACGCCGGCGCGCGCGCCTTCGACCTGTCGCCCCTTCGCCTGGCCGCGGATCTGCCAGGTGAGCTCGCAGACCTGCGCGATCGCTTGCGCGGGGATCGCCTCGCCGAACGCGCCGAGGCCGCCGCTCGGGTTCACCGGCTGCTTGCCGCCGAGCGACGTCACCCCGTCGCGCAGCAGCTTCGCCGCCTCGCCCTGCTTGCACAGGCCGACGTGCTCCATCCAGTCGAGCTCGAGCGCCGACGAGAGGTCGTAGACCTCGGCGCAGCTCATGTCCTCGGGGCCGAGGCCGGCCTGCTCGTACGCGAGCTTCGCGATCGAGTCCTTGAACGAGACGTCGGGGACGCGCACCGCGGCCGCCGAGTCGCTCGCGAAGTTCGGCATCTCGACGCTGGTCTGCGGGTAGCGCGGCGTCACGGTCGAGACCCCCGCGAGCTTCACCGGCTTCGTCGTGTGCTTGCGCGCGTAGTCCATGCTGCACAGCACGAGCGCGGCGCCGCCGTCGCTGGTCGCGCAGATCTGCAAGAGGCGCAGCGGGTCGCTCACCATCTGCGACGCGAGCACTTCCTCGAGCGTGTAGGCCTTGCGGTAGCGCGCGTTCTCGTTGTGCACCGCGCAGCGCGAATTCTTCACCTTGACCTGCGCGAAGTCGCGCTCGCTGTCGCCGTACAGGTCCATGCGCCGGCGCGCGTAGAGGCCGAAGTAGACCGGATTGGTCGCCCCTAACAGGCGGAAGCGCAGCCAATCCGGATCCTGCGTGCGCTCGCCGCCGCCGGTCGGCGCGAAGAAGCCCTTCGGCGTCGTGTCCGCGCCGACCACGAGCGCGACGTCGCAGATGCCGGCGAGGATCTGCGCACGCGCCATCGAGATCGCCTGCGAACCGGTCGCGCACGCGCCGTACGTGCTCGCGACCTGCGCGCCTTGGAAGCCGAGCGCCTGCATGATCGACGAGCCCGCGACGAAGCCGGGATAGCCGTTGCGGATGTTCTCGCCGCCGGCGACGAACTGGATGTCCTTCCACTGGACGCCCGCATCGGCCATCGCCGCGCGCGCCGCCGCAACGCCGTATTCGACGAAGTTGCGCCCCCACTTTCCCCACGGATGCATGCCGACGCCGAGAACCGCGACTTCTTTGGTGCTCATCGTCCTTCCTCGCTCACGCCCCGGCGGGCTTCCACTTCCAGACCACGTACTCGTTCTGCTCGTCCTCGTAGAGCGTGCCGAGCACGAGCTCCATCGGCATGCCCACCTCGAGCTGCTCGATGCCGACGCCGGGCACGACTTGCCCGAGCACGATCATCTTCTCGCGCTCGAGCTCGACCGCTGCGATCGCATACGGCTCGAACGGGTCCTTCGGCGAGACGTACGGCGCAGGCGGGGCGTAACAATTGTTGGTGTAGGACCAGAGCCGGCCGCGCGTCGAGAGCTCGACTTCCTCGAACTTCGTGCTCGCACACGCGGGGTTGCGGCAAAAGGTCTGCTCGCGCGGGAAGAACACGCTGCCGCAGCCGGAGCAGCGCGTACCCAGCAGCGCCGGCCGCGCGGCATCGGCGCGGAACCAGCCCTCGATCGCGGATGCGCGAAGCTTGCTCATGCGGGCTCCATGGACGGAAGCGCGGGTGTACCACAGAGCGCGCCCGCGTCAGCGCGCCTCGGCTTCGCGCAGGAACTCGCGAATCGCAGCGGCGAACGCCTCCGGCTCGTCGAGCGGTGTCATGTGCGCGCTGTGCTCGAGCACGATGAGCTGCGCGCCCGGCACGAGGCGCTGGAGCTCGGCCGCGCTCTCGGGCGTCGCCTCGTCGCTGCGCCCGACCACGAACAGCACCGGCTTGCGCAGCTGCGGAAGCCGAGCGCGCGCGTCATAGCCCTTCAGGTTGCCGGTGACGCTGAACTCGCTCGGCCCCCACATCGTCCCGTAGATCTGCTGATTGACCGACGCGCTCAGGTCGCGGAGCTCCGGCGGCAATGGGCGCCTCAGGATGAGATGGCGCTGGTAGTACTCGCCCGCGGCCGCCTGATAAGCGGGCGAGTCGGTCGTGCCCGCCGCCTCGTGCGCGGCGAGCGTCTCCTGCGTCTCCGCAGGCAGCCGCGACCGCAGCGCGTTCGCGTCGCGCATCCACAGCTCGCTGCTGAGCAGCGGGCTCGCGAACACGACGCTCTCGACGCCGCGCGCGCCGCCGAGCACGTGCTCCGCTGCGAGCGCCGCACCGAACGAGTGCCCGAGCACGTGCACGCGGCGCAGACCCAACTGCTCGCGCAGCCCCGCGAGCTCGCGCGTGAAGCGCTCGAGCGTCCACAGGCTGGCGTCGTCCGGCCGGTCCGATTTCCCGCCGCCGAGCTGGTCGTAGAACACGACCGGCCGCTCGTCGCCGAGCACAGCGAGGCTGCGCAAGTACCCGCTCGACGCGCCCGGGCCGCCATGCAGCACGAGCAGCGGCGTTCCGTCGCCGCTTCCCACGACGTCGACCCAGATCCTGCCGCCGGGAGCGTCGAGAAAACGCTCGCCGGGCGTGAGCTGCGTCGAGGCGCAAGCGGCGAACGCCAGCGCGAGCCAACCAGCCATCACGACGCGTCGGATCGACATTCAGGCGAACCTCTGGATCGGAAGATGTCGCGCCATCGCGCTGCCGGCCGGGCCGAGCAGCGCCTGGGCACGCAGGTTGCGCTTGTGAAAGAGCGCCACGAGCGCGACGTCGTAGCGGCCGTGCGCGACGTCGGCGAGCACGAAGCGCTCGAGCTCGGCCTCGCCTTCGCGCCAGGTCGCGGGCCGGCGGCCGAGCAGCGCGTGCAGATCATCGAGATCGGCGGCCGCGCAGAAGTCGCCGATCTCGTCGACGCGCGCGACGTGGCGCGCGAGCCGGAACATCGCCCGCAGCTGGTAGCGGGTGTGCTCGTCCAATCCGCGCTCGCCATCGCGATGGGCGATCGCGCCGAGCCCCTGTACGAGCTGCGCGAGCGCCGTGCGCGCGCGCGACTCGCGCGGCGCGGGCGGCTCGAGCGAGGGCAGCTCGAGCCCGAGGATTTCCGCGAGCGCCTCGGTCGCGAACAGGTTCGTCTCGCAGCACCACTGCAGATTCGTCATCAGGTCCGACTCCGCGGGCGGCTCGCGCAGCGCGGCGCCGAACACGAGCTGATTGGTCAGCGTGAACGCGAAGTGGTGGCGCATCAACGCGGTCCGATCGAGCGCGCGCCCTGATCGCTCCTCGTAGCGGGCATAGAGCTTCTCGAAGTCGCCGTAGCCGATCACCGTGTCGCGCATCCGCCAGGCGGCGAGGTCCATCATCGGGTCGCCGATGTGCGCGAGCTCGAGATCGAGCAGCGCCGTCACCCGACCAGCGGCGTGATGGAACTGCCCCGAGTCCCACACGATCAGCGATTCGCGGCCCTGCGAGCTCGGCGGATTGCGGCGCAGCCAGCCGAGACTGAATTCCATGAACGGCTCGGGCCCGTTCTTCGTCGCGCGAAAGATGCGCTCGTAGCGGCGCATCCCGAACACGCCCGACTCCGCGGGCGACTCCGCGCGCAGCACGCCCGCTCGGGCGAACGGGCGGACGTCGAGCGCATGCAGGCGCGCGAGCACGTGCAGGTAGTCGTCGACGACCGCGGCGCGCTCCGCCTCGCTCGCGCCCGCGAAGTCATTACGGCCCGGCACGCGGTCCATCACGTACGCGAGCGGCTGCTCGATCATCCCGTACACGCGCGCGACCGGAATGCCGTGCGCGTGCAGCAGCTGCTGCACGCGCATCTCGTGCGCGAGCGGGAACACGAGCGGCATGTCGACGCGATCGCCGCGCACGCACAGCGCGAGCGGCTCGCTGCCGCGCAGGACGTCCGCGAACCAAACGGGCCGCCAGCGCCCTTGGCGCTCGATCCGCACGACGTGCCCGAGCTCGGCCTCGAGCCACGCGCGCACGCGCGCCGTCTGCTCACTCTCGCCTGGTCCGCTCAACGACGGCCCTCGCTGCCCGCACCCTCACACGCGGGGCGGCGCGGGTCAACGAAGCGCGCCCGGCCGGCCGATGGGTGGGTAGGATGAGCTCCGTGCGAGAACAGCGCTCATGGCAGGCCGAGGCGCTCGCGAGCGTGCGAGCCGAAATGTCCTCGGCCGGCAGTGCGCGCAGCGGCGAGATCGATGCGTTCGTCGAAGCGCTGATGCACGACGTCGACCGCCGCCTCTGGCGCACGCGCGGCGGCCGCGGCCTCGCCGCGCTCGCGTGGCGGATGTTCGAGTTCGCGCACGAACACAGCGGCGGGGTCTCGCTGCGCGTCTGGAACTCGCCCGACACGCCGGGGCGCACCGCGATCGAGGCGGTGCAGCCCGACCGGCCGTTCCTGGTCGACACGACGCGCTTGTTATTGCGCGAGCAGGGGCTGCGCGAGGAGTGCTTCGTGCACCCCGTGCTGCAGGTCGACCGCAGCGGAGGCGGCTTCGCGCTCGGCCGCGGCGCGCGCGAGTCGGTGATGTACGTCGAGGTGGCGCCGCACGTCTCCGAGCCCGAGAAGCTCGAAGCCGAGCTGCACCGCCGCTTCGCGCGGCTCGAGGCGATCACCGACGACCATCGCCGCATGGTGCGCGAGCTGCGCGAGGCCGAGGCGAACGTCGAGTTCGCCGGCCAGTTCATCGCGGGTGCGGCCGAGCGCGCCGACAAGATCCGCCGCTTCCTCGGCTGGCTCGCCGCGGGCAACTTCGTGTTCATGGGCGTGCGCCGCTACGCGGCGACGCACGCGGGCGGCGGCTTGCGCGTCGCGCTGCGCCCCGAGAGCGGGCTCGGTCTGTTCCGCGACGACGCGAGCTCGCGCTTCGCGTCGCCGCTCGAGGGCGCCGAAATCCCGGAGGAGATCCGCGAGCAGCTCGCCGACACGCGCATCATTCTGATCGGGAAGTCGCGCATCCCGTCCACCGTGCACCGCGCCGGGCGGCTCGACCGCGTGCTCGTGAAGGAGCACGACGAGAGCGGAGAACTCTCCGGCTTCATCGTCGCGTGCGGCTTGTTCACGTTCCGCGCGCTGCGCACGCCCGGCTCGCAGATCCCGCTGCTCTACGAGCGCCTCGAGGCGATCCTCAGCGAGAAGCAGACGGCGCCGGGCTCGCATCGCCAGAAAGCGATCGTCACGACCTTCGACCAGACGCCCGCCGAGTTCCTGCTCGCGAGCCACCCCGACGCGTGCGCGCGCGTGATCGAGGACATCATCGCGGCCGAGGGCAGCGACGAGCCGCAGCTCGTGCTCTCGGTCGACGCGAACCGCCGCTCGCTGTACGCGGTCGTCGTGATGCCGCGCTACCGCTACCGCGACGATCTGCGGGGGTTGGTCGAGAGCGTGCTCAGCGCGCAATTCGGCCCGATCCACGCGGACTCGCGCACCTCGTTCATCGAGGAAGACACTGCGCTGATCCACTTCTTCTGTACGCCGGCCGGGCCGCGCCTCGGCGAGGTCTCGTTCGAGCAGCTCGAGCGCGCGGTGCGCGAGAAGGTCTCGGCGTGGATCGACCGTCTCGCCGAGGCGCTCGGGCAGCGCATCGGCGCCGAGCCCGGCCTCGAGCTCGCGGCGTTCTACGAGGACGCGTTCTCGGAGCCGTATCGCGTCGACACGCATCCGCGCGACGCCGCGTCCGACGTGCTCGCGCTCGAACGGCTGCACGCAGAGCGCGGCGTCCCACAGTTCGCGCTCTACAGCGAGGTCGACCCGCCGCACGACACGCTGCTGAAGATCTTCCTCACGCAGCCGCGCTTGCTGTCGGAGCTGTTGCCGATCGTCGACCGCTTCGGCATTCAAGTGGTGGACGCGCGGCGCGAATCGGTACGCGCCGCGAACCGGCCGGTCGCGACGCTGGTCGCGTTGCGCATCGTCTCGCTCGGCGAGCAGAGCGATCTCGACGCGCTCGCGCCGCGCCTCACGGACGCGCTGCGCACCGTGCTCGTCGGCGGCGTCGCCGACGACGCGCTCTCGGCACTGACGCTGATCGCCGGCCTGGATTGGCGCGAGGTCGACTGCCTGCGCACCTACGTCGCCTATTACGAGCAGATCCAGGGCACGCTGACCGCGGCCGCGATGCGCGAGACGCTGCTCGGAAACCCGATCGCCGCGCGCCTCCTGCTCGCCTTCTTCCGCGCCTGCCTCGACCCCGCGCAGCGCGGCGACCGCGCGGTGCGCGAGGCGAGCGTGCGCGACGAGTTCGAGCGCTACCGCGCGCGCATCCCGGCGCTGAACGAGGACCGTGCGCTCGCCGGGCTGTTCGGGCTGATCGAAGCGACCGTGCGCACGAGCTTCTTCGCCGAGCGCGCGCCCTATCGGCTGTCGCTCAAGCTCGACTCGCGGCGCGTCGTCGAGCTCGAGACGCCGCGGCCGTATCGCGAGATCGTCGTCGCCGGCGCCGGCTTCTTCGGCGTCCACATTCGCGGCGGGCCGATCGCGCGCGGCGGCATCCGCTACAGCGACCGTCCCGCCGACCTGCGCACGGAAGTGCTGGGCCTGATGCGCACGCAGATGCTGAAGAACGGCATCATCGTGCCAGTCGGCGCGAAGGGCGGCTTCGTCGTGCTGCCGGCGCCGAGCTCGCCGGCCGACGCGCGCGCGCGCGGCGACGCGAAGTACCGCGAGTTCATCGCGGGGCTGCTCGACGTCACCGACAACATCGACGCGCGCGGCGAGGCCGCGCCGCCGGCGGGCGTTTACCGCCGCGACGGCGACGACCCGTACTTGGTCGTCGCCGCGGACAAGGGGACGGCGCACCTCTCCGACACCGCGAACGCGGTCGCCGCCGAGCGCGGCTTTTGGCTCGGCGACGCGTTCGCCTCCGGCGGATCGGCGGGATACGACCACAAGAAGCACGCGATCACCGCGCGCGGCGCGTGGGAGTGCGTGCGCCATCACTTCGCGGAGCTCGGCGTCGACCCTGACAAGTCGAGCTACACGGCGATCGGGATCGGCGACATGTCGGGCGACGTGTTCGGCAACGGCTTCCTACTGATGCGGCGTGCGAAGCTGCTCGCGGCGTTCGATCACCGGCACGTGTTCCTCGACCCCGATCCGCAGCCGGAGCTCGCGTGGGCGGAGCGCGCTCGCTTGTTCGAGAAGCCGGGCTCGACGTGGGCCGACTACGACGCCGCGAAGATCTCCAAGGGCGGCGGCGTGCATCGGCGCGACGCGAGCCGCATCCGGCTCTCGGCTGCGGCGCGCGCGATGCTCGGCATCGAGCGCGGCCAAGCCTCGGGCGAAGAAGTGACCCGCGCAGTGCTGCGCCTGCGCGTCGACGTGCTCTGGAACGGCGGGATCGGCACCTACGTGAAGAGCGCCGAGGAGTCGCACGCCGACGTGCGCGACCGCGCGAACGACTCGGTGCGCGTCGACGGGCGCGAGCTGCGCGCGCGCGTCGTGGCCGAAGGCGGCAACCTCGGCTTCACGCAGGAGGGGCGCAGCGAGGCGGCCCTCGCGGGCGTGCGCATCGAGACCGACTCGATCGACAACAGCGCCGGCGTCGACCTCTCCGATCACGAGGTGAATCTCAAGATCGCGCTGGCGCCGCTGGTCGCGAGCGGGGAGCTCTCGCGCGAAAAGCGCGACGCGCTGTTGCTCACGCTCGCCGAGGAGAGCTGCGAGCGCGTGCTCGCGCACAATCGCGCGCAGGCACTCGTGCTGTCGCTCGACGAGCGGCGCGCGAAGCTCGACCGCGAGGGCTTCGCGTGGGCGATCGAGTTCCTGTGCAAGGCCGAGGGCATGAGCCCCGCCCAGGGCCGCCTGCCCGACGCCGCGACGCTCGAGGCGCGCGGCGGCGGGTTGTTGCGGCCCGAGCTCGCCTGGCTGCTCGGGCTCGCGAAGCTGCAGCTGCAGCGCGCGCTGCTCGCGGCGGCGGATTGGCGCCTGCCCGATTTCGCCGAGCCGCTCTACCGCGGATACTTCCCGGAGCGGCTCGCGCAGGCCCACCCGAGAGCGCTCGAACAGCACCGCCTGCGCCGCGAGATCGGCGCGATGGTCGTGACGAACGAGCTGATCGACAGCGGCGGCGTCGCGCTGATCCCGCTGCTCTGCCGCGAGCTCGAGGCCGAGACGCACGTCGTCGCGAACGCGCTGCTGCTCGCGCACGAAGTGCTCTCGGGCTTCGACTTCCGCGCCCGTGCGCTCGCCAGCGGCGCCGAGCGCGAGGCGGTCTACGACGCGCTGCTCGTGCAGGACCGCGCGCAGCGCGGCGTCGCGCGCCTGCTCGTGCGGCGCGGGATCGCGAGTCCGCCGCCGGAGCGCGTTGTGCGCTGGCGCGCCGGGCTCGCGGAGCTCCGCGCGCTGCGGGCGGATCTCCCGGCGGAGAGCGGGCTCGCGCGCGGCGACAATTGGATGACGCGCTTCGCGGCGCGAGGCTTTCCTGAAGATCTCGCGCGCGACGTCGCGAGCACCGCGGTCGCCGACCACGGGGTCTCGATGCTGCTCGTCAGCGAGCAGACGCAGGCGCCGCTCGCCGCGAGCGCGGTCGCGTACACCGCGCTCGGCGAGCGCACCGGCCTCAACTGGGCGTACGACCGCATCGCGCGCGCGTGGCCGACCGACTCGTGGGATCGCGTCGAGCTCGAGCTGTTGCGCGGCGAGCTGCTCGACCTGCACGCGGGCCTCGCGGGCGACGTGCTGCAAAGCGGACCCGCGGATGCGCTCGCAGCGGTGAACGCGCATCTCGCGGGGCGGTCCGCATTGCTCGTTCGGATCGAAGATCTCCAGAAACGCGCGCTGTCGAGTGACCGGCCGTCGGCGCTGGCGGCAGTGACGAAGGCGTTGGCTCGGCTGCGGTAGCGCCGTCCGAGGTTCGCGCGCGAGCTCCGGCGTCACTCTCTTCTCGGCGGCGCGAGCGGGGAAGCCGTCGCTCTCACGGCCGCGCCGCGCTATCGCCCCCGAAGGATTCCCTGCGATGACCGACCTCGAGCGCATGCTCGCGATTACAGAGATCCAGCAGCTCGCGCACCGCTACGCGGTCTACCTCGACGCGCGCGATCTCGACCGGCTGGTCGCGCTCTACGTGCCCGACGTGCGCGTTTCCAAAGCGGCGAGCGGGCACGCGGCGCTGCGGGCCGATTTCGAGCGCGCGTTGCGCGCGGTGGGCGTCACGTTCCTCCACGTCGGGAATCACGTCGTCGATTTCGCGGACGACGCGCACGCGAGCGGAATCGTCTACACGCGCGGCGAGATCCAGGACGGCGGTCCGCAGAGCACGCGCTGGATCGTGCAAGCGATCCAGTACCACGACACGTACGAGAAGCGCGCGGGCCGCTGGCTGTTCGCGCGGCGCCGACACCTGCTCGTGTACGGCGCCGAGCTCGGCACGAACCCGCTCATGCTGCCGCCCGCCGAATGGCCCAAGAGCCAAACCGGCCGCGGCAGCGTCCCGTTCGATCTCGAAACCTGGCAACGCTTCTGGAAGCGCGGCGAGTCCTAACAGGCGCTCACGCGGGGGAGCGCAGCGAGCCCCCGCTGGACCGCCCCGGCCCCGCCGCGGCCGCGCTGCCCGCGCCGAAGCGAACCTAAGCCCTCGGCTGACGCAGAACCCGCACCAGCTGCGCCTGAGAATTCACCCCGAGCTTGCGGAAGATCGACTTCAGGTGATTCCGCACGGTGTTGACCGAGATGCGGAACTCTTCGGCGATCAGCGTCGTGCGGCTGCCGTCGAGCAGCTGAATCACGATCTGGCGCTCGCGAGAAGTGAGCGCGGCGAGCGAGTCCGCGCGCGTGCGCGTCGAGGAGGGGACGAACGGCCGCCCGTCGACCTCGGCGTCGCTCGTCTCGGCGTCGGGTAGCGCCGCGTCGCGCGTCTCGCGGACGCGAATCAAGAGCACCGCGAGGGCCGCGCCGGATTCGGCGGGCGCCCGGAATGGCACCGAGAGAAACGCGTCCGGCGCTCCCGTCTCGGACAGCCACACCGCACTGACCGGATGGAGCCGCCCCGCGAGCCACGCCTTCAGGCTCCCGGCGCCGATCGGGAGCAGCGCGCCGTGCGCCGGCCCGAGCAGGCGCTTGCCGACCAGCGGCCCCTGCGCGGGGAATGCCGCGACCGCCGCCGAGTTCGCCCAAACCACGGCGCCCAAGCGATCGATCCCGAGCACGGGGTACGGCGCTGCCGCGAGCATCTCGCGGAGATGGGTTCTGCCCTGCTTCGACAAACCGCGCAGCCTCGAGGCTCGAGTTGTTGAGCTGCGGCACCCTACGAAACGGCCAACGCTCCCACATGCTCTGAGGTTGGCCACCCCGGTGATGATTTTGCGCCGGCCGGGCCTCCCGAATCGGCGCCGCTCGCCGCTGCCGGCTGTGCGGCCGTCCGCCGGCGTCCCCAATAACGAGATCGGCGGCCACACGAGGACGAACGCTCGCGAACGCTCGTACTCAGGGCGCGAGCGTGCGCACCGTCTTCACGAGCTGCGTCTGCGAGTGAACTCCGGTCTTCCGAAAGATCGACTTCAGATGGTTGCGGACCGTGTTCGGTGAGATGTGCAGCCGCTCGGCGAGTAACAACACGCGGTCGCCCACCGCGATGCGGCGAGCGACCTCCCATTCGCGCGGTGTCAGCCTCGCGAAGCGTTCGTCCCGCGGCGCATCCGGCTCGCGACGCGCCTCGGCTTCGGCGGCCAGCGCGTCGATCCACCTGCGCGCTTGCAAGGCGGCGCGCGCCGGTTCGTCGTCCAGCGCCGCGTCGAGCAACTCGCGCGGGATCAGCACGAGCGCGAACGCGGCGCGCGTGATCGCGGGTGTTGGGAACGGAACCAGCAAGAAGTCGCCCTTGCCGGTCGCGCCTTCCCAGCGGAAGCGCACCGGATAGGGCGGCTCGCCGCGCGCCCATGCGCGGAAGTGGCGCTCGCGGAACTCGCGCCGGCGCGGGCCGTCGCCGCGTTCGAGGTCCGCCAGCGCCGCGTCGGTGAGACCGAAGTACGAGCGCGCGGCGGCGTTCGCCCACGCGATCCGGAAGTCCCGCGTGTAGCCGAAGGTCGGATAGGGAATCGAGTCGATTACCGTCTGTGCGAGCGTGAACGGCGGGGACGGCTTCGCAGGTCGCAGCGGGAGCGCGGTCGACTCGCGCTTCATCGCTGTCCCGCGACGCCCGGACGGCGCTTGATGCGACGGATCAGCTCCGCCTGCGAGCCGACGCCGAGCTTGCGGAAGATCGCCTTCAAGTGATTACGGACGGTGTTCTCGGCGATGCCCAAGTCTTCGACGATCAGCGGCACCCGGTCGCCCTCGGCGAGCCGCCTCGCGACCTCCCACTCGCGCCGCGTGAGCTTCGCGAGCTCTCCGTCCTTCTCGCGCTGCAGCGTGCCGAGCGCACCCGCGTCGGCTGCGACGCGAGCACCGCCGTCCCGCGCACCGATCGTGGTCGAGATCAGCTGCGTCGGGATCAGCACCAGCGCGACCGAGGCTCGGCCTGCGTGAAAGACGTGCTGCGGGATCACGAGGAACTTCTCCCCGTCTGCTCCGGGCGGCCAGCCGAGCACGAACGGATTCAGCTCGCCCGCGAGCCAGGCGCTGAAGCGCGTCTTGAACCCGGCGCGACGCTCCGGCGAGTAGCCGCGCATCGCGAGCGCATCGACGCCGCGGAGCTGCTCGCGGGTCTGGCGGAAGTAGGCGCATGCCGCGGCGTTCGCGTCGAGCATGCGGCCGTCCTCGTCGAGCACGAAGACCGGGAAGGACGCGGCGTCGAAGGCCGGCCGCGCCGCCGGGGTCGCAAGGTCGATCACAGGATCGTCCTCCGATAGCCCGAAATAGCCCAGACTTGGAGCGCATGGAATCGTCCATTTCGAGTCAATTCGACGGATCCTTCGGGCAGCGCTCGTCCGTCGCCCGAGCGCACCGCCGGTGCGGTTCGGGCAAGCGAACGCTGGCGGGATCTCGAGCGGAGCGGCGCGTTCCACGAGGACGAGCTTGTTACGGGGGGATCCTCGGCGAGCGCTCCCGGTCAGCCGCCGCTCGGGCCGAGCCGCGCCTCGCGCAGCGCCGAGCGCCGCAGCTTGCCGGCGTCGTCGCGCAGCGGCTCGCTCACGAACTCGAAGCTGCGCGGGATCTTGTCGGCGACGAGGCGCTCTGCGAGATGCGTGCGCAGCGCGTCCGCCGTGATGCCGGCCGGCGCGTCGACGAGCGCGTGCACACGGCTGCCGAGGTCGTCGTCGGGGAGCCCGATCACCGCACTCGAGCGCACCGCGGGATGCGCGTCGATCGCGGCCTCCACCTCCGCGGGATACACGTTCGAGCCGCCGACCAGGATCATGTCGGTCTTGCGGTCGGCCAGATAGAGGTAGCCGTCGGCGTCGAACCAGCCGACGTCGCCGAGGGTCTCCCAGCCGTCGCCGGTCGAGGTCGGCTCGGCGCCGATGTACCGGTAGGTCGTGCCCTGCCCGGCCGCAGGCTTCATGTAGATCTCGCCCACCTCGCCGGGCGCGCAGAGCATTCCGTCGGCGCGTTGCGCGCGCATCATGCGGCCGGGCGGCGGCTTCCCGACGGAGCCTGGGTGCGCGAGCCACTCGACGCCGTCGATCACCGTGCCGGCGATGCGCTCGGTGCCGCCGTACGCCTCGTAGATCCGCTGCGGGCCGAGCCACTCGATCCAGAAGCGCTTCAGCCACGCGGGGCTCGGCGCGCCCGAGCACATCACGCGCCGCAGCGAGCCGAGGTCGTGCACGTTGCGAACGTCGGCCGGCAGCTTCGCGATGCGCTGCATCATGGTCGGAACGAACAGCACCCAGTCCACGCGGTGTCGCTCGATCAGCGCGAGCGCCTGCTCGGCGTCGAAGCGCTCCATCAGCACGAGCGTCCCGCCGGAGAGGATGCACTGCCACGCGACGATGAACGGGCCGGCGTGATAGAGCGGGCCCGGCGCGAGCGCGACGCCGCGCGGCTGCATGAAGTTCTCGGCGAGCTCCGGATCGCACAGGCCGGGCGTCAGGTCCACGATCAGCTTCGGACGGCCCGTGCTCCCGCCCGAGGTCATCGTGCGCACGCGCTGCGGGACGACGTCCGGCAGCGGCGCGTCCGAGAGCGCCGCGCTCGGCGCGAAGCCTGGCGGCACGCTCGCGAACTGCGGGTAGTCGCTCGGCGCGACACCGACGATCAGCGCGGGCTGCGACAGCTCGAGGATCGCGTCGCGCTCCTTGGCCGGGAGCCGCGCCGAGATCGGCTGCGGCGAGCCGCCGAGCTTCCACACCGCCATGCATGCAACCAAGAACTCGAGCGAGTTCGGCAGCGCGATCGTCACGCGGCTGTCCGGCCCGACGCCGAGCGCCTGATAAGCGCGCGCGAGACGATTCGAGCGCGCGTCCAGCTCGCGCCGCGTGACCAACTGCTCGCCGCAGATCGCCGCGACCCGATCCGGCGCCTCGGCCGCGAGCCATCCGAGCGCCGCGCCGTACGAGACTCTCGCCACTGCGTCCCGCCCCCCCATTCGCTGCTCGCGCGCCCCCGGGGCGCCGTCTCAACCGCCCGTTTCCGCTCGATCTTCCAGCGGTCGGGCGACATTATGATACGGTTCGTCTCGTTATTCGATCCAGGGCCGAGTGTCGACCAGGGGCAACAGAGACCGCACCGAGAAAATCGCCGCCTTCGCGACGCCCGGGAACCGCCGCGCGTGGGATGGCGCGGCAATCGACGTTTCAGCGAGCCAGCCAGCACCGCGAGGCGGTGCAGCCGGCGCGCAGTGAGCCGAAGGCGAACGGAGTTCGGACCCGATGGACAAACGCACGACGCTCGCTGCGGCCGTCGCCGAGCTGCGGGACGGGATGACGATCGGCGTCGGCGGCTGGGGCTCGCGTCGCAAGCCGATGGCGATCGTGCGTGAGATCCTCCGCTCGCCGGTGAAGGACCTCACCGTGATGAGCTACGGCGGTCCCGACGTCGGCCTGCTCTGCAAAGCCGGCAAGGTGAAGCGGCTCGTGTCCGGCTTCGTGTCGCTCGACTCGATCCCGCTCGACCCGCATTTCCGCGCGTCGCGCCAGAACGGCTCGGTCGAGTTCCGCGAGCTCGACGAGGGCATGTTCCAGTGGGGTCTGTATGCGGAGGCGATCCGGCTGCCGTTCCTGCCGACACGCGCCGGCCTCGGCAGCAGCGTGCTCGAGATCAACCCCGAGCTGAAGCTCGTGCGCTCGCCGTACGCGGACGGCGAGGAGCTGATCGCGATGCCGGCGCTCGCGCTCGACGTCGCGTTCATTCACATGAACCGCGCCGACGCGAAGGGCAACGGCCAGTACCTCGGTCCGGACGTCTACTTCGACGACGTGATGTGCGGCGCCGCGAAGCGCCGCTTCATGACTTGCGAGCGCATCGTGGAGACGAAGGAGCTGCTCGCCGGCGGCGCGCTGCAGACGTTGCGCATCAACCGCACGCAGGTCGACGGCGTGATCGAGGCGCCCGGCGGCGCGCACTTCACCGAGTGCCCGCCCGACTACGGCCGCGACGAAGTGTTCCAGCGCGAGTACACCGCCAGCGCGAAGGACGAAGAGAATTGGCGGCGCTTCAAGGCCGAGTGGCTCGACGTCAGCGAGGCCGAGTATCAGACGAAGCTCCACGCGCGGAGGACGGCGTGATGAACGACGCGACCCGAGCGGAGATCTGCGCTGCCGCCGTCAGCGACAACTTCCGCGGCGACGGCGAGATCCTGGTCTCGTGCTTCGGCAGCGTTCCCTCGCTCGGCGCGCGGCTCGCGAAGTCGACGCACGCGCCCGATTTGCTGTTGACCGATGGCATCGCGTCGCTCGTCGACGGCGTGCAGCCCGTCAGCGGAAAGCGCGCGGCGCCGCTGGTCGAGGCGTGGATGCCGTTCCGCAGCGTGTTCGACCTACTCTGGGGCGGCCGCCGGCACGTGGTGATGATGGCGAGCCAGATCGACCGCTTCGGCAACCAGAACTTCTCGGCGGTCGGCGCGCACGCGAAGCCGTCCGCGCAGCTGATCGGGATGCGCGGCGCGCCCGGCAACACGATCCACCACCCGACCAGCTATTGGGTCCCCAATCATTCGAAACAGACCTTCGTCGAGCGCGTCGACGTCGTGTGCGGGATCGGGTACGACCGCGCGGCGGGACTCTCGCCGCAGCAGCGCCGCTTCCACGAGATCCGCCGCGTGATCTCGAACCTGGGCGTGTTCGACTTCGCGACGCCCGAGCGGCGCATGCGGCTCGCCTCGCTGCATCCCGGCGTGAGCATCGACGAAGTCGTGAAGAGCACCGCGTTCGAGCTCGCGATCCCGGGCGACGTCCCGACGACGCGCCTGCCGAGCGCGAGCGAGCTCGCGCTGATGCGCGAGCAAATCGACCCCGAAGGCTTCGCGAACAAGGAAGTCCGCTAGGACGGACCCACGATCGACAGCTCGGCGCGACCGCCGCGGCGCGCGCGATCTCGAGGACCACCCTCTGGCCCGCTCTCCCCTCCACACTCCGCTCTGCGACCTGCTCGGCGTCGCCGCGCCCATCATCCAGACCGGCATGGGCTGGATCGCGACACCGGAGCTCGTCGCCGCGGTCTCGAACGCCGGCGGCTTCGGCTTCCTCGCGGGCGCGACGATTCGGCCCGAGGAGATCGACGCCGCGATCGAAAAGGTGAAGGCCCTGACGCCGAGACCGTTCGGCGTGAACTTCCTGATGGACGCGCCCGGAGCGGATCGAATCGCGGACGCGCTCGTGCGCCATCGCGTGCGCGCCGCCGGCTACAACCGCTCGCCCGATGGCGCGCTGATCCGGCGCCTGAAAGACGCGGGCGTGCTGTGCATCCCGACCTGCGGCGCGCCGCGCCACGTGCAGAAGGCGGAGCAATTAGGGGCCGATGCGGTCGTCGTGCAGGGCGGCGAAGGCGGCGGACACACCGGCACGATCCCGAGCTCGCTGCTGATCTCCGCCTGCGCCGACGCCGTGGAGATCCCGGTGATCGCGGCGGGCGGCTTCAAGGACGGCCGCGGCCTCGTCGCAGCACTCGCGCTCGGCGCGCAGGGCATCGCGATGGGAACGCGCTTCCTGCTCACCGCCGAGAGCCCGGTGCCGCCGCAGACCGCGCAGCGCTACTTCGCGGCGGGGCTGACCGACGTGATCGTCACGAGCGAGATCGACGGCCTCCCGCAGCGCGTGATCGTGAACGAATTGGTGCGCGCGCTCGAGGCGAAATCGGGCGCGGCGAAGCTCTGGTTCGCGCTGCGCAACGCGCTCGCGTTTCGGCGCACGACCGGCGCGTCGTTGCCCGAGCTGCTGCGCAGCGCGCTGGCGTTGCAGCGCAACGAGCGGCTGACGCGCTCGCAGCTGTTGATGGCGGCCAACGCGCCGATGCTCGCGAAGGCGGCGATGAACGACGGCGATCCGATCGGCGGCTACCTGCCGAGCGGAACGGTGGCTGGAGTGATCACGGACCGTCCGAGCTGCGCCGAGCTGATCGAGCGCATCCTCAGGCAGGCGGAAGAGACGCTCGCGCGCCTCGCCGCCGCGAAGGAGAGCTGATGTCGTTTCGGGTGAACGTCGATCCGCAGGGCGTCGCCGAGCTGACGATCGACAATCCCCCCGTGAACGCGCTCGGCCGCGACGCGTGGTTCGCGCTCGCGCGCCAGCTCGAGGCGCTGGGCCGCGACGCCGGCGTGCGCGTCGTCGTGATCGACGCCGCGGGCAAGGGCTTCCAGTGCGGCGTCGACGTGAAGGAGCTGGCGAAGGACGGCTCGCTGATCGTCGAGCTGAACCGCGGTTGTTACGAGGTGTTCGCCGCGATCTACGACTGTCCGGTGCCGGTGATCAGCGCGGTGCACGGCTTCTGCCTCGGCGGCGGCATCGGCATCGCCGGCAGCTCGGACCTCGTGCTCGCTTCCGACGACGCGACGTTCGGGCTGCCCGAGATCGATCGCGGCGCGATGGGCGCGGCGACGCATGCGATGCGCATGTTCGGCATGCAGGAGGCGCGGCGCATGCTGCTGACCGGCGAGCCGATCGGTGCCGCCGAGGCGTACCGGCTCGGCGGGCTGCTGCGCGTCGTCCCGCGCACGCAGCTGCGCGACGAGGCGCTCGCGCTCGCAGGCAAGATCGCGAGCAAGAGCCCGCGCGCAGTGCGCGCGGCGAAGGCGTCGCTCAACGGCATCGAGCTGCTCGAGCCGAAGTCGAGCTACCGCTTCGAGCAGGGCTTCACGCTCGAGCTCTACACCTCGCGCGATTCACAGGAAGCGCGCGACGCGTTCGTGCAGAAGCGCGACGCGAAGTACTAGGGCGACGATGGATCTCACGTACACCGACCGCGAGAAGGCCTTCCGCGCCGAGGCGCGCGCGTGGCTCGAGGCGAACGCGCCTGCGCAGCCGCTGATGTCGTTCGACACGGCCGAAGGCGCGACGCAGCACCGCGCCTGGGAGAAGCGACTCGACGCGGCGGGCTGGGCGATGGTGCCGTGGCCGAAGGAATACGGCGGGCGCGGCGCGAATCTGCTCGAGTGGCTCGTGTTCGAGGAGGAGTACTACCGCGCGCGCGCGCCGAAGCGCATCAACCAGAACGGCGTGTTCCTGTTAGGGCCGACGATCATGGAGTACGGCACGCCGGAGCAGAAGGCGCGCTTCCTGCCGAAGATCGCTTCGAGCGAAGAGGTCTGGGCGCAGGGCTGGAGCGAGCCGAACGCCGGCTCCGACATGGCGGCCATCACGACCACCGCTCGGCGGGACGGCGATCACTACGTGATCAAAGGCCAGAAGACCTGGGCCTCGCGCGGCGCGTTCGCCGATTGGCTGTTCGGGATGTTCCGCACCGACCCGAACAGCGAACGCCACAACGGCCTCACGTTCGTGCTGGTGCCGCTGAACACGCCCGGCGTGACGGTGCGCCCGATCGCGCAGCTCGATGGCGAGACCGGCTTCGCCGAGGTGTTCTTCGACGATGCGCGCGTGCCGGTCGCGAACACGCTCGGCAAGGAAGGCCAAGGCTGGAACGTCGCGATGTCGACCGCCGGCTTCGAGCGCGGCCTGATGCTGCGCAGCCCGGCGCGCTTCCAGGACACCGCCGCGCGGCTCGTCGCGCTGCTGCGCGAGAACGCGCTCAACGTCGACGAGGCGGTGCGCGACGAGGTCGTGCGCTGCTGGGTCGCCGCGGAGGCCTACACGCTCGAGACCTACCGCACCGTCTCGCGCCTGCTCGCCGGCGGCAAGATCGGCGCCGAGTCGAGCCTCAACAAGATCTTCTGGAGCGAGCTCGACATCCGCATGCACGAGCTCGCGCTCGAGATCCTCGGCGAGCGCTGGGACCTCCTGCCCGAGGCGCCCGGCGCGCAAGGCGTCGGCAGCTGGCTCGACTCGTACTTGTTCTCGCTCTCCGGCCCGATCTACGCCGGCACGAACGAGATCCAGCGCAACATCATCGCCGAGCGCATCCTCGGGATGCCGAGGTAGCGATGGACTTCCGCTTCACGGACGATCAGCTGTTATTGCAGACGACGGTGCGCGACTTCCTCGCGAAGGAGCACGGGCCCGAGACGCTGCGCGAGCTGTGGGAGACGCCGACGGCGCGCTCGCGCGCGCTCTGGAAGCAGCTCGCCGAGATCGGCGTCCCCGGCCTGCTCGTGCCGGAGGAGCACGGCGGCATGGGGCTCTCCGAGATCGAGGGCGTGCTGATCCACGAAGAAGCCGGGCGCGCGGCGCTCGCGGAGCCGCTGATTCCGACCCTGGCGGTGGGCGCGCCGCTGCTCCGCGAAGCGGGCGGCGAGCTCGCGGCGGACTGGCTGCCGCGCATCGCGGCCGGCGAGGCGGTGATCGCGGTCGGGCATCCATCGAGCGCGCTCGTCGAGGACGCACACGTCGCGGACCTGCTGCTCTTGCCGCGCGGCGACGACGCGCTCCATGCCGTGCCTGCCGATGCCGCCCGGCTCACGCCTCAGCCCGCGAACGATCCGTCGCGACGGCTCGCGACGGTCGCGTTCGAAGAGCGCCGCGCGCAGCTCGTCGCGCGCGGCGAGCGCGCGCGGGAGCTGCTCGCGGACGCGCTCGATCGCGGCGCGCTCGCGACGGCGGCGCAGGCATTAGGGGCGTGCGACCGCATGCTGGAGCTCTCGGTCGCCTACACGTCGCAGCGCAAGCAGTTCGGCAAACCCATCGGCTCCTTTCAAGCCGTGAAGCACATGCTCGCGAGCGCGAAGGTGAAGCTCGAGTACGCGCGGCCCGTCGTGATGCGCGCGGCCTACTCGGTCGCGCACGGCGCCGCGCGGCGCGGCGTGCACGTCTCGATGGCGAAGCTCGCCGCGACCGAAGCCGCGCGCTTCGCCGCGCGCATGGCGCTCCAGTGCCACGGCGCGATCGGATACACGTGGGAGCAGGATCTGCATCTCTGGATGCGACGCGCGTGGTCGTTCGACCAAGCCTGGGGCCGCGCGCCGTTCCATCTCGCACGCGTGCGCGAAGCCGTGCTCGGCGGCTCGCTGCCGATCGGCCCCGGAACCACCTTCAGAGGAGAGGCCTGACAGATGGCTGCTGCCTACATCGTCGATGCGGTTCGCACTCCGGTCGGAAAGCGCGGAGGCGGCCTCGCGCGCGTTCACTCCGCCGACCTCGGCGCGCACGTGCTGAGAGCCTTGGTCGCGCGGACGGGCGTCGACCCGGCCGCGGTCGAGGACGTGATCTTCGGCTGCTGCGACACGATCGGCTCGCAAGCCGGCGACATCGCGCGCACCTGCTGGCTCGCGGCCGGCCTGCCGCAGCACGTGCCGGGCGTGACGATCGATCGCCAGTGCGGCTCGTCGCAGCAGAGCGTTCACTTCGCCGCACAGGCCGTAATGAGTGGCACCAGCGAGCTCGTGGTCGCGGGCGGCGTGCAGAACATGAGCGCGATCCCGATCTCGTCGGCGATGACGGTCGCGCAGCCGCTCGGCTTCCCGGATCCGTTCTCGGGCTCGACGGGCTGGCTGGAGCGCTTCGGCACCCAGGAGGTCTCGCAGTTCCGCGGCGCCGAGATGATCGCGGAGAAGTGGAGCATCTCGCGCGAGGACATGGAGCGCTTCGCGCTCGCGAGCCATCAGCGCGCGGGGCGCGCGACCGCGGAGAAGCGCTTCGCGAACGAGATCGCGCCGCTGGCCGGCGTCGAGCGCGACGAGGGCCCGCGGCCCGACACGTCGCTCGAGAAGATGGCGAAGCTGCAGACGCTGCTGCCGGGCGGACGCCTGACCGCCGCGCTCGCGAGCCAGATCAGCGACGGCGCGAGCGCGGTGCTGGTCGCGTCGGAGCGGGCGCTCAAGGAGCACGCCCTCCGGCCGCGCGCGCGCGTTCACCACATCTCGGTGCTCGCGGACGACCCGATCCTGATGCTGACCGCGCCGATCCCGGCGACGAAGCGCGCGCTCGCGAAGGCGGGCATGAAGCCGAGCGACATCGCGGCGGTCGAGATCAACGAGGCGTTCGCGTCGGTCGTGCTCGCGTGGCTGAAGGAGCTCCCGTTCGACCCCGAGCGCGTCAACCCGAACGGCGGCGCGATCGCGCTCGGCCACCCGATCGGCGCCACCGGCACGCGCCTGATGACGACGCTGCTCGGGGAGCTCGAACGCACCGGCGGCCGCTTCGGCCTCCAAACCATGTGCGAAGGCGGCGGCCAGGCGAACGTGACGATTCTGGAACGCTGCTGAAAGACCATCTTCGCAAGTTTGCAGGGTCTGACCCCATTCCCGGAGGGATGAATGAGTCGAGTGTGCGAAGGCCGCGTCGTGATCGTCACGGGCGCGGGACGCGGGATCGGACGCGAGCATGCGCTCGAGCTCGCGCGGCAGGGCGCGCGCGTGGTCGTGAACGATCTCGGTGTCGCGCTCGACGGCAAGAGCACCGCGGAATCGCCCGGCGAGCAGGTGGCCTCCGAGATTCGCGCCGGCGGCGGCGACGCGTTCGCGAATGGCGCCGACGTCGCGGACTGGGCGCAGACCCAAGGGCTCGTCGCGCAGACGCTAGAGCGCTTCGGGCGCCTCGATGCGGTCGTGAACAACGCCGGCTTCGTGCGCGATCGGATGTTCGTCTCGTGCAGCGAAGAAGAATGGGACGCGGTGCTGCGCGTCCACCTGAAGGGTCACTTCTGCCTCGCGCACCACGCGTGCGAGCACTGGCGCAATGAGTCGAAGGCGGGCCGCCAGCCGAACGCGCGCATCGTCAACACCAGCTCGGGCGCCGGCCTCCAGGGCAGCGTCGGGCAGAGCGCGTACTCCGCGGCGAAGGGCGGCATCGCGACGCTCACGCTCGTGCAGGCCGCCGAGCTCGGACGCTACGGCGTGACCAGCAACGCGATCGCGCCGTCCGCGCGCACGCGCATGACCGAGGGCCCGTTCGCGGAGCGCATGAAGGCGCCGGCCTCCGGCTTCGACGCGATGCATCCGGGCAACATCGCGCCGCTCGTCGCGTGGCTCTGCAGCGCCGAGTCGCAGGACGTGACCGGCCAGGTGTTCGAGATCGCCGGCGGCGAGCTTTCGATCGCGGACGGTTGGCGCACCGGCCCGCGCGTCGACAAGGGCGCGCGCTGGGCTGCCGACGAGATCGGCGCCGCGGTGCACGATTTGTTACGGAAGGCCCAGCCCGCGCAGAAGGTGTACGGCGCTTAGGGACCCGCATGAACTTTTCCTTCACCCCCGAACAGCAGGAGCTTCGCGACACGGCGCGCGCGTTCCTCGCGGCGGCGTGCAAGCCCGACGCGGTGCGCACCGCGATGGAGAGCCCGCTCGGCTACGACGAGAAGCTGTGGAGCCAGCTCGCGGGCGAGCTCGGCTGGACCGCGGTCGTGATCCCCGAGCGCTGCGGCGGGCTCGGGCTCTCGTGGGTCGAGCTCGTCGCGCTGCAGGAAGTGATTGGGGAGACGCTCGCGCCGAGCCCATTCTTCGCGAGCGTGTGTCTCGCGGCGAACGCGATCCTCGCCGCGGGCGACTCGCAGCAGCAGCGCGCTCTGCTGCCCGGCATCGCCGAGGGCCGCACACGCGCGACGCTCGCGTTCGCGCGCGAGAGCGGGCGCTCGGAGGCGGACGCGATCACGGCGACCTGCGAGCGCAGCGGCGACGGCTACGTGCTACGCGGTGAGCTGAGCCACGTCGTCGACGGCGCGAGCGCCGATCTGATCGTCGTCGCCGCGCGCAGGCCAGGCTCGCGGGGCGAGGCGGGCGTCTCACTGTTCGCGATTCCCGCGGAGGCGGCGGGCCTCGCACGCACGCCGCTGCCGACGCTCGACCAGACGCGCAGACTCGCGGCGCTGCGGCTCGAGGACGTGCGCGTTCCCGCGAGCACGCGCCTCGGTGCGGAGGGCGGCGCCTGGCCGGCGCTCGAGCTCGCGCTGCAGCGGGCCGCGGTCGCGCTCGCCGCGGAGCAGCTCGGCGGCGCACAGCGCTCGCTCGATCTCGCGGTCGCCTACGCGAAGCAGCGCGTCCAGTTCGGGCGCCCGATCGGCAGCTTTCAGGCGCTGAAGCACGCGCTGGCCGACGTGATGGTCGCTGTCGAAGCCGCACGCTCGGCGGTCTACTACGCCGGCTGCGTCGCAGCGCAGGGCGATGCGGCGCTGCCCGCCGCCGCGTCGATGGCGAAGGCGACCGCGAGCGAAGCATTCTCCGCCGCCGCCGCGAGCTCGCTCCAGGTCCACGGCGGCGTGGGCTTCACCTGGGAGTACGACGTGCACCTCTACTTCAAGCGCGCGCGCTCCTCGGCGAGCCTGTTAGGCGACGCGAGCTGGCATCGCGAGCTCGTCGCGCGCGCGATCGGGCTGTGATGGCGGCGCCGCGGCTCGCGAGCGCGCTCGACTTCCGCGGCAGGGTCGCGCTGATCACCGGCGGCGCGCGCGGCATCGGGCGCGGCATCGCGGAGCGCTTCCTCGAGGCAGGCGCCGACGTCGCGATCTGCGGCCGCACCGCGCCGGAAAAGCCGCCCGCGTTCGCGGATCGCAGCGCCGCGTTCTTCGCGTGCGACGTGCGCGACGCCGAGCAGGTCGCGCGCATGACCGACGCGGTCGCCGCGCGCTTCGGCCGCCTCGACGCGCTGATCGCGAACGCCGGCGGCGCGCCCGCCGCGGACGCCGCCAGCGCCTCGCCGCGCTTCCACGAACGCATCATCCAGCTCAACTTGTTGGGGCCGCTGCACTGCGCGCAGCGCGCGAACGCGCTGATGCAGCGCCAGCCCGAGGGCGGTGTGATCCAGTTCATCGCGAGCGTGTCCGCGATCCGCGCCTCGCCGGGAACCGCCGCCTACGGCGCGGCGAAGGCGGGCCTGCTGTCGCTCGCCGCGAGCCTCGCGGTCGAGTGGGCGCCGCGCGTGCGCGTCGTCGCCGTCACCGCTGGGATGATCCGCACCGAGCAGGCGCATCTTCATTACGGCGACGAAGCGGGCATCGCGGCGGTCGGGCGCACGATTCCGCTCGGGCGCATGGGCGAGCCCGAGGACGTCGCGGACGCGTGCCTCTTCCTCGCATCGCCGCTCGCGCGCTACGTGAGCGGCGCGAGCCTGCTCACGCACGGCGGCGGAGAGGCGCCGGCGTTTCTCGGGGCGGCGAAGAACACGGAGCCCGAGAAGCGCTAGGGGTCGCATCAAGCGCGGAACGCGCCCGGGTCCACGCCGCCACCGGGCGGGTCGATCGGCGCCGGCAGCACCTCGACGCGGCCCTCCACGACGCGCGTCGCGAACGTGCGCAGGCCGGCGGACGCCGGCGGCGAGAGATGCTTCCCGTCGCGCAGCTGGAAGCGCGCGCCGTGCACCGGGCAGATGATGCAATCGCCGCGCAGGCGGCCGCGCGTGAGCAGCGCGCCGGTGTGGGAGCACCTGTTCTCGATCGCGAAGTACGCGTCGCCGACGCGCGCGATTAGCAGCTTGAAGCCGGCGGCCTCCGCGGCGCGCGTCGTGCCGGGCGTGATCTCGGCGGCGGCCGCGACGCCCAGCCACGTTTCGCTCGCGCTCACAGCGCCGTGCCTCCGTCGACGTCGATCAGCGCGCCCGTAATCCCTCCGCCCGCCTCCGACGCGAGCATCACCGCGACCGCGGCGACCTCCGCGCTGGTGTTCAGCCGCTTGATCGCGGCTTCCTGCGCGTAGCGGTTTAGGAACTCCGCGTACGTGATGCCCACGGCCTGCGCGGCGGCCGGGCCGGCTGCGCGCATCATGTCGGTCTCGATCGCGCCGGGGCAGATCGCGTTGCAGGTGATGCCGTGCGGGCCGTACTCGAACGCGACCGCCTTCGTGAAGCCGTTCACCGCGTGCTTGGCGGTGATGTAGTGCGCGACGGCCGCCTTGTTCGCGCGCTTGCCCTCGACCGACGAGATGTTGATCACGCGGCCCCAGCGGCGCGCCAGCATGTCGCGCAGCGCGCGGCGCGTCGCCCAGAACGTCGAGTTCACGATCCAGTCGAACGCCTCGCGCCACGCCTCGTCGCTCAGCTCGGCGACCGGCGCGTAGCCCGAGGAGCCGCCCGCATTGTTGACGAGCACGTCGACGCGGCCGAAGCGCGCGACGGCCCCGTCGATCACGCGCTCTACATCGGCCTGCACGCGGGCGTCGCCCGCGAGGAAGTGCGCGCGCTCGCCGGCAGCGAGCTCCGCGAGGAACGCGGCGCCCTTCTCGGCCGAGCGCCCGCTCACGGCGACGCACGCGCCCTCCGCGAGATACGCCTCGGCGATGCCGCGACCGATGCCTCGCGTTCCGCCTGTAATCAGTGCAACGCGGCCGGCGAGCTTCACCGCAGCGAGAGCTCCTCAATAAGTGAAGGTGAGCTGCATCGCGACCGTGCGCGGATTGCTCGTGAGTCCGATCTGGTCCGCAAACGCGCCGGACGTCGGCGTGTTGGGCGCGTCGCCGCCGCCGGACACGATGAACTCGTCCGTCAGGTTCTTCGCGATCAGCGCGAGATCCCAGCGGCCGTCCGCGGTGCCGACGTGCGCGCTCAGATTGAGCGTCGCGTATGCATCGCGCGCGGTGTGTGGGCTCGCGATCGTCGACGCCAGGTAGTCGTCGCTGTAGACGCCGTCGAGCGCCGCGCCCCAACGTAGGCTCGCGATCTCGCCCTCGTACGCGATCCCATACGACATCGACCATTCGGGCGCGACCGTGGTCGGCCGGCCGCTGATGTCCTGGCCCGGCGTGGCGACGGTCCCGGGAACGATCAAGCTGCAGCCCTGCGCCGGCGTCTGCCCGCCCCAACAAGGCGCGACGAAGTCGCGGTACTCCGCGTCGTTGAACGACACTGAGCCGCGCAGCGTCACGCCCGGCAGTAGCTCCGGCGCGTACTCGCTCTCGACCTCGAAGCCGCGCGTACGCGCCTTGCCCGCGTTCAGTGTCGTGAACGCGAAGATCGGCGCGTTGAAGAAGTCCACCTGGAGGTCATCGAACGTGTACCAGTAGGCGGTCGCGTTCAGACGCATCTGGCCTTCGAGCAGCGTCGACTTCGCACCGATCTCCCCGCCTTCGACGGTCTCGGGGGCGAACAGGAAGTCATCGAGGTTGCCCGCCGCCGAGTAGAGGCCGCTGATCGAGAAGCCGCCGGACTTGTAGGCGGTCTTGTACGCGCCATAGAGCGTGAGGTCGTCGGTCGCGTGCCAGGTGATCGTCGCCTCTGGCGACCAGTCGTCGAACTCCTGGTCGGCGGAGAGCGGCTCACCTTCGCGCCAGAGCGCTGCGACACCCGGGTTCAAGTAGGGATGCACGAAGAACGAGTCCTTCGTCTCGTGCGTGTAGCGGACGCCCGCAGCGATCTCGACGTCCTCCGTCACGTCGACCATCACCTGCGCGAAGGGCGCGTACGTCTGACCCTTCGTGAAGCCGTGCTTCGTGACGGACGCGGCGGAGTAGTCCGAACGCGGTGCCGCGCTGTTCACGAGCCCGAGGAAGCCGAACCACTGATCGAAGTCGCGGTCGGTGTCCTGGAACAAGAAGCCGAGCATCACGTTGAAGCGACCCTCGAAGTCGCTGAGCAGCCGAATCTCCTCGGAGACCGCGCGCCACTCCGAGAACTCGGTCGCGTAGACCGCGCCGCCGGCGGCGGCGTCCGACTGGAAGTCGCAGTCACACGCCCACGAGTCTTCGTTGTGCTGCCAGTTCGTCACCGAGCTGAGGGTGAACGAGCCGATCTCCCAGTCGACGTTCGCGGTCAGCGAGTACGACTCGTAGTCGTTGTAGAGGCCGCCGTCGCTGCGTGCGAAAGGCAGGCTGCGGGCCGCTTGCGGGAAGCGGTTCTGCGAGATGCGGAAGCGCTCGCGGCACGGCGTTCCGTTGCGCTGGCTCACACCGCCCGGGCAGCGGTAGATCACGTAGTTCGGCGACGAGTTCTCGAACTCACTGCTGGTGTAGGCGCCGGTGAAGGTCGCCGAAAGGCTCTCGGTCGGGTCGAAGGCGAGCGTGCCGCGCACCAGGAACTCTTCGGAGCCGGGCGTGTCGTCCGTGCCCGGCGGCGCGGTGTCGGGCGTGAGCGTCGCGGTCGCGACGTCGAAGTTCGTCCAGTCCTGCGCGACCGACGTGTTCTCGAACAAGCCGTCGTACTGCTTCCCCCAGCGGAACGCGAGTCGAGCGCCGAGCGTTTCGGTGAGCGGCCCGGACACGATCGCCTCGGTGCGGACCTCCTGCGCCTCGAACTCGTAATAACCCCGCCCGATCAGCTCGAGCTCCTCGCCCGGCTTCGCGGTCGTCAACGAGATCACGCCGGCGGTCGCGTTCTTGCCGAAGAACAGCGCCTGCGGCCCCTTCAGGATCTCGACCTGCGCGAGGTCGAACAGGCCCTCGTTCAGCACGCGGCCCTGGCCGAAGTAGACGCCGTCGAGCACGACCGCGACCGACTGCTCGAGGCCGATGCTCGTCGAGCTCGAACCGATGCCGCGCAGTGTGATCTGCGCGCCCGAGCCGTTCGACGTGCGCGCGACGAACAGCTGCGGCGAGAGGCCGGCGATCTTCTCGAGGCTGGTCGCGTCGAACTGGTCGATGCGTTCCTTCGAGAGCGCGGTGGCCTGGATCGGCGCGTCCTGGAGAGACTCCTCGCGCTTGCGCGCGGTGATGATGATCTCCTCCAGGCCGCCCTCCTCGATGTGGGCCGGCGCAGCCGCGGGCGGAGCCGCTTCCTGCGCGAACGCGCCCGCGGCGAGCGCGAACGCAGCGACCGGTGCAAGTACGCGAGAGCCGAGATTGCGTGCGGACATCGAGAAACTCCCTCCTCGAGGACGTGGATTGCGCGCGCGGCGCGCTCGGGGCCGTCACTCGCCTCCGAGCCAGGCCTGCCGGTCGTGGGTGGAGCGGTCCTCGCCGAAGCGGCGGCCGCGTTCGAGCAGCCCGCTCAGTGGCGGTCGCCGCCACTCCGAGTCGGCGGCCGGCTGCTCGATCGTCCAGTCGTAGACGGCCTGGCGGTGCGCGATGCGCCACTCGCCGGCGCGCTTCTCGTGCCGGTCCAGGTATCGGCCGGCGGCGACCATGTCGCGCTCGTCACCGTCCTTCACGATCCGGTGGTACGCGATGAAGTAGGACTCGCTGAACGCGCGCCCGCCGCGCACCTCTACCAGCACGTTGCAGATCTGGTGTGAAGTGCGCTCCATGCCCTTCAGCACGGGGATCACCCACTCCGCGAACGCGTTTGCACTGCCGCTGAACAGGCCGTGGTCGTCAGTCGCGTCCGGCCAGAAGACGGAGCGAATCAGCTCCGCGTCGCAGCGGTCGATGCCGCGCGCGAGCTTCATCACCAGCTCCGTGATCTCGAGCTTGTCGAGCCAGTCGGACGTGCGTGCTTCGGTCATGGTGGCCCTGGGCCGGCGCAGGCGAGCGCGTCGGGATGCACACCTTGCACGCGTTCAAATCAAGATTCAACATAAATTTTAGTGCGATAAAGTGGGCGAGGCTTGAGCCTCTCGCGAGGCCGAGGAGGGACCATGGCCGGCCACGCCCCCGTCGATTGGCAACGTCAGCCCGCGCCTCCCTGGAAGCGACCCGCGATCGGCGACCACGCGATCCCCGGCCACCGCTACACGTCGCGCGAGTTCTGGGCGCGCGAGTGGGAGCAGATGTGGACCCGGGTCTGGCTACTGCTCGGGCGCGAGTCCGAGCTCCCGCAGCCGGGCGACTGGCAGATGGAAGAGGTGGGCCCCGAGTCGTTCCTGATGGTTCGCCAGGACGACGGCTCGGTGAAGGCGTTCTACAACGTCTGTCAGCACCGCGGGAACCGGCTCGTGTTCCACGACCAGGGCAGCGCGGAGCACTTCGTGTGCGCTTATCACGGCTGGGCGTGGCACACGAGCGGCCGTCTCGACTGGGCGAAGGACGAGGAGGACTTCCCTCGCGGCTCGCCGTGCCGCGCGCTGCGCCTGCGCGAGGTGCGCTGCGAGACGTTCGCCGGCTTCGTCTGGATCAACATGGACGACGACTGCGTGCCCCTGCGCGATTACCTCGGGCCGATCTGGGACGACTGGTCGAGCTACCCGATCGCCGAGATGCGGCGTTACCTCGCGCGCAGCGTGCGCATGCCCAACAACTGGAAGGTGATCCAGGACAACTTCAACGAGTCGTATCACCTGCGCGCGGTGCATCCCGAGGCGAACACGTCGATCGAGGAGTCCTACAAGGACACGCAGTTCGACATGTGCGGCGAAGGGCACTCGCGCATGATCATGAAGTCGGGCATGCCCTCGAAGAGCCTCGAGGGCGAGCGACTCCAGGAGCCGCTGATCTCGATGCTGCGCGAGTGGGAGCTGGATCCCACCGCGTTCCGCGGGCGCGAGGAGGAAGCGCGGCTCGCGCTCCAGCAGCAGAAGCGCCGACTCGGCTCCGCGCGCGGGTACGCGCACTTCGAGAAGCTGCGCGACGAGCAGCTGACCGACTTCTACCACTACACGGTCTTCCCGAACTTCGCGGTTTCGGTGACCGCCGACGGCTTCCACTTCCTGCGCACGCGCCCGCATGCGAGCGACCCTGAGAAGTGCGTCTTCGACAACTGGTTCTATGCCGTCGACCCGCCCGACCCGGCGACGCCCGTCTTCACGCCGGCGGGCGCCGTGCCTGCGCGCGTCGACGCCCAGTACGAAGTCTTCGACTACATGGAGAAGAGCCTCGGCTACGCGATGGACCAGGACATGTCGATCACCGCGGGCCAACAGCTCGGCTTCCGCTCGCGCGGCTTCCGCGGCGCATACTTGTCAGGCCAGGAAGCGCGCATTCGCCGCTACCACGAGGTGATCGACGAGTACCTGGACGGAAAGCGGCCGTCGCGAAAGCGCTGACGCGCGCTCGATTCCGCTCGCTTTGGCTCACCGCCCGAAGCGCGGCCTCCCCTATCCGGCTCGATTTGCAAGAAATGGGGTCTGACCCCGTTTCTTGCAAAGTCGGCTCGCGAGGGCGCGGCTGGGCGGCTGGGCTAACTCCGCGGGGCCGTAAGGAGCCCGCGATGTCCGATCCAGCACCGAAGCGCCGCCGCTGGCCGCCGTTCGTCGCGGCGGCAGGCGTGCTCGCGGCCGCGGGCTATTTGCTCGGCGATCAGGTGCGTGGGATCGCATCGCGGCTGATCGCGTCCCGCCAAGCGCGCAACGACCGGATCGTGCGCGAGGAGCTCGCGTTCCACGTCGGCACGCTCGCGTACGTGTACGGCTACCCGATCGTCGACATGGCGCAGCAGATGCACAACGAGACGCACCGCGTCGCCGCCGATCAGCAGGTCTACGCGCCGGTGAACCGCATGTTCAGCTACGGCGCGCTCGTGACACCGGCGACGCAGGGGAATCTGCGCCTCCCGAATCACGACACGCTGTACTTCTCGGGCTGGTACGACGTCTCGCAGGAGCCGGTGATCCTGCACGTGCCCGACACCGCCGGCCGCTACTACACGATCGCGGTCACGAACTTCTACTCCGAGGTCGAGCACGTCGGCCGGCGCACGACGGGCACCGCGGAGCGCGACTTCGCGCTCGTGCCGCCCGGCTTCTCGGGCGCGCTGCCAGCCGGCGTCACGCCGCTGACGGTCGAGACGCCGCGCGGCTGGCTGCTCGGCCGCATGTTCGTCAGCGGCGAGGCCGACGCGCCTGCCGCGCTAGCGCTCGTCGACCAGATGGGGCTCGGTCAGCTCAGCGAGTACACGCAGGGGAAGAAGCCGGCGCTCGGCGCCGAAGAGCGCGCGCCCGCGCTGAACGTGATGGAGAGCCTCGCGTACTTCGAGACGCTGAACGCGCAGCTGCGCGAGCTGCCGCCGCGCGCGGGCGAGGCGAGCCTGATGACTCAGCTCGACGCGATCGGCATCGGGCCGAGCGCGAAGCTCGACGCGAGCCGCCTCGACGCCGAGACGCGCCGCGGCCTCGAGCGCGCGCTGGAAGCAGGCGGCGCGCTCGTGCGCGCCGCGAGTCAACGCACGCAGGCCGCAGTGAACGGCTGGATCGTGCCGCGTGCGGTCGGCCGCTACGGCTTCGACTACGTCGCGCGCGCGGTCGTCGTGCGCAACGGCTACGGGAATCTTCCCGAGGAGAGCCTCTACGCCGCCGCGCTGCTCGACGCAGAGGGGAAGCTGCTGACCGGCGGCGGCCGCTATCGGATCCACTTCGACGCGGGCGCGCTCCCACCGGTAGGCGCGTTCTGGTCGCTCTCCGTGTACGACGTCCGCACCTTCAAGCTCGTCGAGAATCCGATCCAGCGATACAGCCTCGGCAACCTGTCGAGCGGCCTGCGCTACGCCGCGGACGGCTCGCTGACGATCGCGCTGCAGGCGGACGAGCCGAGCGACGCCGACGTGAACTGGCTGCCGACGCCGCGCGGCGCTCTGCCGTTCATCGCGGTGATGCGGATGTACGAGCCGAGCGACGACGCGCTGCGCGGGAAGTACTCGCTGCCGAAGGTCGTGCGCGTGCCGTGATACGCTGCCGCCCCTTCGGAGGACGGCACGTGGCGCAGCAAATCCACGACTACGAGCAGGTCTCGATCTACGGCCTCGATCCCGAGCGGCGCGATGAGTTGTTACGGACGGCCGCCGAGTGCGTGTTCAACTGGTCGACGAAGGACGGCTGGCCGGTCGGCGTGATCATGTCGTTCGTGTGGCGCGACGGAAAATTCTGGTTGACCGCCGGCGGCCACCGGCACCGCATCGAAGCGATCCGGCGCGATCCGCGCGTCTCGATCGTCGTGACCAGCACCGGCACGAAGCTCGGCCCGTCGAAGACGATCACCGTGAAGGGCCGCGCGCGCGTGCGCGAGGACGCCGAGACGAAGAAGTGGTTCTACCCCGCGCTCGCAGACATGATTCAGCGCGGCGACGCCGCCGCGGCGCAGCGCTTCGCCGAGTTCCTCGATTCTCCGCTGCGCGTGATCCTGGAGGTGACGCCGGAGAAATGGATCACGTACGACGGCGAGAAGATGGCGCTCGACAGCGCCGGCAAGCTGCCCGAGGAGCGCAAGACCAAGGCGCTGTCTTCGGACACGACGCGGCTCGCAGCCGAGCTGAAGCGACGCCAGCTGACGTGATCGCCGCCTCGCACCGCGACCACCCGTAATCGCTGGGACTTCGAAGGGGAGGCTCTGATGAATCGGCGATCCATCGTGCTGTTCTCGCTCGGTGCGCTCGCCGCGCTCGGCTGCGTCGCGACCGTCGCCGCGAAGCTGCCGATCGCCGGCTTCGTGCTGCCGCCGCTCGCCGGCGAAGTGCCGTGGACCGGCGCCGCGCCGCTGCGCGACGAGGGCGACTTCGACTTCGTCGTCGTCACCGATCGCACCGGCGAGCACCGCGACGACGTGTTCGAGCGAGCGATGCCGCCGAAGGTGAATCTGCTGCGGCCCGAGTTCGTGATGAGCGTCGGCGACCTGATCGAGGGCTACACGGAGGACCGCCGCCAGCTCGCGAAGGAGTGGGACGAGATCGAGGCGGCAGCTGGCAAGCTCGCGATGCCGTTCTTCTACGTGCCCGGCAATCACGACATGAGCAACGCGGTGATGGCCGAAGTGTGGAAGGAGCGCTTCGGCCCGTCCTTCTATCACTTCGTCTACCGGGACGTGCTGTTCCTCGCGCTGAACTCCGAGCTGTTCCAGCTCGTGCACGATCCGAAAACCCAGCTGCCGGGGCCGTGGACGCAGGCGGAGCAGCTGGCCTACGCCGAGAAGGTGTTACGCGAAAACGCGGGCGTGCGCTGGACGTTCGTGTTCATCCACCAGCCGCTCTGGGACGTGCCGAAGCTGCCGCTGCCGGGACAAGTGACGGCGCCGGCCGTGAACCCCGACTGGCAGCGCGTCGAGCAGCTGCTCGGCGACCGGCCCTACACCGTGTTCGCCGGCCACTACCACCGCTACACCGAGCACGTCCGTAACAATCGCCAGTTCATCACGCTGGCGACGACCGGCGGCGGCAGCGATCTGCGCGGTACGCCGTGGGGCGAGTTCGACCAGGTCGCGCACGTCTCGATGGCGAAGAGCGGACCGGTGATCGCGAACCTGCGCATGGACGGCATCCTGCCGAGCGACGTCGTGACCGACGCGCAGCGAGCGCTCGTGCTCGCGCTGCCGCGCGCGATCGTGCAGGAGCCGCTGACCGGCGACGCGGACGCGTTCCGCAGCGGCACGGCGCGCTTCTCGATCGCGAACGACAGCGAGCAGCCGCTGCACGCGCTCGGCCGCGCGCACGGCAGCCCGCAGCTCGACGCCGGCGACGTGACGCTGCGCGCGACGATCGAGCCTGGCGGCGTCGCGAATCTCGAGCTGCCGATCCGGGCGCGCACGCCGGTCGCTTATTCCGCGGTGCAGCCCGCGCACGTCGAGTGGACGCTCGCGACGATGGGCCCGAACGGCGCGCCGCTCTCGATCGAGACCGAGTCCACGATCGTGCCCGAGCAGACGTTCTCGCTGCGCGCCGCCGCGAGCCCGGTCGCGAACGACGCGGACCTCGCCGAATGGGCGCCGCTCGCGTTCGACGTGCGCGCGCCGGGCGAGCTGGATGGGCACGGCGACTACGACGGCGCCGCGGACGCGTCGTTCAGCTGGGACGTGCGGCACACCGCCGACGGCGTGCACTTCGCGATTCAGGTGCGCGACGACGACGTGGTCTCGACGCCCGAGCGCACGCTGCGCGAGCAGGACCACGTCGTGATCAACGTCGACGCGCGCGCCGAGGCCGACCGTAACAAGAACATGGACTACCTCGCCGCGCGCCTGTCCGGTGAGCTGACGCGACAGATCACGAGCTTCTGCGGCGTGCAGTCGAAGCCGGCGAACGATCCGATCCTCGCGATGTTCGCGCCGAGCACCGGCAAGGCGCGCATCGCGTGCGCCGGCCGCCGCACCAGCGACGGCTACGCGATCGAGGTGACGATCCCCGCCGTGCAGCTCGACGAGCGCCGCGGGTCCGCTTGGGACGCGCTGCGCATCAACGTCGCGGTCGCGGATTTCGACGGCGACGCCGTGAACCACAACGTGATCTCGTGGCGGCCGAGCCGCTTCGGCCCGAATGCCGTCGCGGGCTCGGGCACGTTCGTGCGCGAGTAGTGCCGGCTCCGGAGCTCGCTGCGTGAACGACGCTGCGCGCTACTCGCCGCGCTACGTGAGGCTCGTCGTCGCACTGCTCACCGGCGCGGTGTTCGTCGAGTTCTTCCACCGCCAGGTGCTCGCGGTGGCGATGGACGAGATCGGCAGGGACCTCGCGCTCAGCGACACGCAGCTCGGCTCGCTCGTCACCGTGTTCGCGGCGGCGTATGCCGTCGCGGCGCCGATGCTCGGGCGCGTCGCCGATCGGATGTCTCGCCGCTCGATCTATTCGACCGGCATCGCGGTTTGGAGCGTCGCGACGGCGCTGGGTGGGCTCGCGGGCAGCTTCGGGACCTTGCTCGCAACGCGTGTCGTGACCGGCGTCGGCCAAGCCGCATCGGGTGCGACGAACAGCCCGCTGATCGTCGACTACGTCGCTCCCGATCGGCGCGGCGGTGTGCTCGCGCTCGCGTCGATGGGCGCGACCGTCGCCGCGCTCGCGGCGGGCGCGTTCGGCTCGGCCGGCGTGCTCGAGGCGTTCGGCTGGAGAGCGTTCTTCGCCGGCGCGGGCGTGGCGGGCGTGCTGTTCGCGGTCGCGTTCGCGCTGATCGTGAAGGAGCCGCCGCGCGGCTGGTCCGAAGGCCGCGGCGCGACGACGCACGCGCAGGTTCCAGCGCGCGAGATTCTTCCAGAGCTGGTGCGCAGGCTCGCGCTCGTCCACACGCTCGCGGGCACCGTGATCAACAGCATCGCGGTGTTCGCGATCGCACAATGGGTGGTCGTGTTCTTCGAGCGCGTGCACCGCTTGTCCAACGCGGGCGCATCGGCGGCGCTGATGTGGGTCGCTCTCGCGTCCACGCTCGGCGCCGTCGCGGGCGGCGTGCTCGCGAATCGCGCGTGGACGGCGCAGCCGCGCTGGGTGCTGCTCGCGCCGGCGCTCTGCTCCGCCCTCGCGTGCCCCGCGCTGTTCTTGGGCGCCTCCGCGCGCGAGGCCGGCGTCGCGATCGCGCTCTATTCACTCAGCGGGCTGCTCGCGCTCGTGCACAGTGCGCCCGCGGCTGCGGCGATGCAGGGCATGATTCCCGACCGCATGCGCAGCGTCGCGACGGGCTTGATCGCGTCGCTGCTGACGCTGTTCGGCATGGGCGGCGGCCCCTTCATCACCGGCTTCCTGTCCGACCTGTTCGGCGGCGCGGCGAATCCCGCAAGCATCGGGCGCGCACTCGGCTGGATCTCGGCGCTGTTCCTGTGGGCCGGCGCGCACTTCTTTCTCGCCGCGCGCACGTTCGCTCGCGATCTCGCGAGCGCATCCGAGCCCGTCGGCGCGGCGAGCGCGGAGCCGGCTTAGGGATCAACGCCCCGCGATCCAGCTCAGCAGCGTCTCCACCGCCGTGAGGTTCGGCAGGCGGTGATTCGCGAGCGTCGGGCGCTCGGCGCGGCCGACGCGGAACGTCACGCCGAGCCCCTGCAGCGCGCGGAACGCATCCTCGTCGGTCTCGTCGTCGCCGACGTAGACCGCCTCGACCGACTCCGACCACGCGCGGCCGTGCAGCGAGCGCAGCACGTGCAGCACCGCGTCGCCCTTGTCCCAATCGGTCGGCGGACGCACCTCGACTGCGCAGAGCGCATCGCGCACCTGGAAGCCGGCGTCGCGCGCGATGTCCTTCACGCGCTGCGCGATCTCGGCCTGGCTCGTCGGCTGCGCGTTCCGGAAGTGAACCGTCAGCGACGCCACCTTGTCTTCGACCCAACAACCCGGCGGGCAGACCGCCGCGAGCTCTTTTGCGAGCTCGCGCAGCCGCAGCGCGAAGCGCGGCAGATCCGGGTGCGAGAACGGCGCGAGCAGGCCGCCGGCGATCTCGAGGCCGTGGTTCCCGACGAGAATCACGCCCGCTACGTCGATCAACGACGTCACGTCGGCGAGCGCGCGTCCGCTGACGACGCAGATGTCCGTGTCCTTGCGCGCTGCGCACGCGGTCAGCGCGTCTCGCATCGACTCGCTCATGCGCGCCTCGGTCGGGTGGCTGACGATCTCCGCGAGCGTGCCGTCGAAATCGAGGAACAACGCGAGCCGCTGACCCTCCGCGGCGCCGCCGAGCCACGCCGCGAAATCCTGCAGCTGGAACGGACGCATGCCGGCGACCGGCGCATTCGCCTTCTCGAGAAAGCGTGCGACCCAGCCGTGCACGTCGTGGCGCCGCTCGCGCTGCTGCAGCGCGCGCATGCGCTCGGTGCGCTCGGCGAGGTCCATCGTCAGCGCCTCGTCGAGCGCGCGCGCGACCAGCTCGACGTTGTACGGATTGACGTGGATCGCCTCCTGCATCGTCTCGGCCGCGCCCGCGAGGCTCGACAGGATCAGCACGCCCGGCTCGCGCGTCTGACAGGCGACGTACTCCTTCGCGACGAGGTTCATGCCGTCGCGCAACGGCGTGACGAGCGCGACGTCCGCATCGCGATAGAGCCCGCTGAGCTCTTCCGGCGGCACCGAACGGCGCAGGTATCGGATCGGCGTCCAGCGGCTGGTCGAGAAGCGGCCGTTCACGCGCCCGACCAGCTCGTCCACCTGGCGCTTCACGCGCTGGTACTCGGGCAACTCGTCGCGCGACGGCTCCGCGATCTGCAGCAGCACGACGCGCTCGCGGTGCTCGGGATGCAGCTCGAGCAGGCGCTCGAACGCGAGCAGCTTCTGCGGCAGCCCCTTCGTGTAGTCGAGGCGGTCGACGCCCAGCACGAGGCGCGGCTCGTCCGCGGTCCGCTCCGGGGCCTGCTCCGCCAGCTCGGCGAAGCGCGTGAAGTCGATGCCGAGCGGGTAGACGCCGACCGTGACGGTGCGCTCGCCGTACTCGATCTTTCCTGCGGCGCGGTCGACGCGCGCCCCTAGCGATCGCTCCGCGCACTCGAGGAAGTTCGCGGCGTAGCCAGCGCAGTGGAATCCGATCAGGTCGCATGCGAGCAGACCGGCGAGCACCTCGCGATCCCAGGGCAGGATGCGGAACAAGTCGAAGTGCGGGAACGGCACGTGCAGGAAGAACGCGATGCGCAGCGAGGCGTCCGCGCGGCGCAGGTGCGGCGCGACGCGCGTCAGCTGGTAGTCGTGGATCCAGACCAGGTCGCCGCTCGCAGCGGCATTCGAAACCGCGCTCGCGAAGCGCCGGTTCACGAGCTCGTACGTGAGCCAATCCTCGGGGTCGAGCTCGATGCGGGCCGGCAGCGAATGCAACAGCGGCCACAGCGTGCCGTTCGCGAAGCCGAGATAGAACCCCCGTACCTCGCGCGCCGAGAGCTGCACTGGAACGACCTCGTAGCCGGCCTCCCGCGCGTACTCCTCGAGCCCGGCGACATCGCGGACGCGCCCGCCGGGCCAGCCCACCCAGCGCCCGCCGCGGCTGCGCAGCGCGGGGTCGAGCGCGGACACGAGCCCGCCCGGGGCACGCTTCCAGTGCCCGCCTTCACTCGCCGGCGCGCTGATGACGGGAAGACGATTGCTCACCACCACCAACCGCCCATGTGAGGATCTGGCGGTCATCGACGCAACCTACTGGTGAGTGGCTCCGCTAGGCGGATTCGACCTGGCTACGTTTCGCGACTGTGATGAAGAGCCTGGACCTCGCGCTGATCGGGAACTGCAGCTGGGCTGGGTTCGTCGATCGCGGCGGCCGGCTGGTGTGGGCGTGTCTGCCGCGCTTCGACTCCGATCCGGTGTTCCCGGCGCTGCTGCGCGATGAGCCGGATCACGACGGCGCCTTCGCGATCGAGCTGGTCGACGTCGTCGCGACCGAGCAGCACTACGACGGGCACACGCCCGTGCTCGTGACGACGATGCGCGACCGCGCCGACAACGCGATCGAGCTGCGGGACTTTGCGCCCCGCTTCCCGAACTTCGGCCGCATCTACCGGCCGACGATGCTGATCCGGCGCGTGCGCCCGCTGCGCGGAGAGCCGCGCATCCGCGTGACCGTCCGGCCGCGTTACGGGCACGGCAGCCAGCCCGCGGCGGTGACGCGCGGCTCCAACCACGTCCGTTACGTGATGCCCGACCTCACGCTGCGCCTCACGACCGACGTCCCGATTTCGTACGTGACGACGGGCACGCCATTCGCGCTGCAACGTCCCGTCGACCTGATCCTCGGCCCCGACGAGAGCCTCGCGGCGTCGCTGTCCTCGATCGCGCGTGATTTCGACGAGCGCACGGTCGCGCATTGGCGCGAGTGGTCGCGCACGCTCTCGATCCCGTTCGAATGGCAGACCGCGGTGATTCGCGCCGCGATCGCGCTGAAGCTGTGTCATTTCGAGGAGACGGGCGCGATCGTCGCCGCGCTGACGACGTCGATCCCGGAGGCGCCGGGCACGACGCGCAACTGGGACTACCGCTTCTGCTGGCTGCGCGACGCGCACTTCGTGATCCAGGCGCTCAATCGGCTCGGCGCCACCAACACGATGGAAGGATTCCTCTCGTACATCGAGAACCTCGTGATGCGAGACCCGAGCCACGTGCAGCCGGTCTACGGGATCGCGCTCGAGGAAGCGCTCACGGAGCGCATCGAGCCGGCGCTGTCCGGCTACCGCGGCATGGCGCCGGTGCGGATCGGCAACGACGCCTACCTGCAGCCGCAGCACGACGTCCACGGCAGCATGATCCTCGCCGCGACGCATTCGTTTTTCGACGAGCGCCTCGCGCATCGCGGAGGGCGCCGGCTGTTCGAGCTGCTCGAGCGCTGCGGCGAGCGCGCGTGGCGGCAATGGGATCAGCCCGATTCCGGATTGTGGGAGCTGCGCACGCGCGCCCACGTCCACACGTTCTCGGCAACGATGTGCTGGGCGGCGTGCGATCGCCTCGCGCGGATCGCGCAGCGCCTCGCGATCGACGCGCGCGCGTCGTTCTGGCGCCAGCGCGCGGACACGATCCGGCGCGAGGTGCTCGCGCGCGCGTGGTGCGAGAAGCGCAGCAGCTTCTCCGCGACGTTCGGCGCGAGCGACGTCGACGCCTCGCTGCTGCTGCTGCAGGAGCTCGGCTTCGTGTCCGCCGAGGATCCGCGCTTCGCCGGCACGGTCTCCGCGATCGAGGCAGAGCTGCGCCGCGGCGCATATCTGATGCGATACGCGGGACCCGACGATTTCGGCGCGCCGACGACCGCGTTCAACGTCTGCACGTTCTGGTACATCAGCGCGCTCGCGGCGCTCGGGCGGCGCGAAGAAGCGCGCGAGCTGTTCGAGAACATGCTCGCGCGCCGCAACTCCGCGGGCTTGTTATCCGAGGACATCGACCCCAAGACGGGCGAGCTCTGGGGGAACCTCCCGCAGACTTACTCGATGGTTGGTCTGATCAACGCCGCGACGCGCCTCTCGAAGGGCTGGGACGAGGCGTTCTAACCAACCGACCGGGATGCGCGATCAGCGCACACCGAGGGGCCAGCGCACGCGCAGGCCACTGTTCGACTCCGCTCGGCTCCGAAGACTGCGCCTCGCTGCGCGCTTCGCTTGCTAGGCAACCGACCAGGACGCGCGATCAGCGCACACCGAGGGGCCAGCGCACGCGCAGGCCACTGTTCGACTCCGCTCGGCTCCGAAGACTGCGCCTCGCTGCGCGCTTCGCTTGCCGGCCGTCGCGCGCGCGCTCCAGCGCCGGTAGAGTGCGCGGCCCCCCGGAGACGTTGCGCTGGAAGCAGTCGTAGAGACGGCGGCGGGAAAGCTCCGCGGGCGCGCGGATCGCGACGTGCTCGCCTTCCTCGGCATTCCGTACGCGGCGCCGCTCTCGGGGCTCGGCCGATTCCTTCCCCCGCAGCCGGCGCCGCCGTGGCCGGGCGTTCGCGCCGCGACGCAGTTCGGCCCTGCCGCGCCGCAGCTCTCGCTGCCGATCTTCTCGTTCATCAACGCGGCTGGGCGGGCGGCGGGGCAGGAGTGCCTCTCGCTGAACCTGTGGACGCCCGCGTGCGACGGCGCGCGCCGGCCCGTGCTCGTTTGGATCCATGGCGGTGCATTCCTGGTCGGCTCGGGCGCGACGCCCGTCTACAACGGCGCCTCGCTCGCAGCGCGCGGCGACGTCGTCGTCGTCACGTTGAATTACCGGCTCGGCGCGCTCGGCTTTGCGCAGCTCGGCCTCGCGCGAAACGGCGCGCTGCGCGAGAGCACGAACCTCGGGCTGCGCGATCAGCTCGCCGCGCTCGCGTGGGTGCGTGAGAACATCGCGGGCTTCGGCGGCGATCCGGCGCTCGTGACGCTGTTCGGGCAGAGCGCGGGCGGCATGAGCTGCGGCGCGCTGCTCGGCGCGCCGCGCGCGCGCCCGTTGATCCGCCGCGCGATCTGCCAGAGCGGCGCCGCGGATCACGTGCTCGAACGGGGCGAGGCGCGCTCGCTCGCCGAGCGCTTGCTCGCAGCGCTCGGCGATCCGACGAACGAAGCGCTCGCGCAGCTCCCGCTCGACGCGCTGCTGCGCGCGCAGCGCGAGGTGCAGGCGACGCGCCATCCGCATCGCGAGCTGATGGCGTTCCTGCCGGCGGTCGACGGCGACCTGATTCCCGAGCAGCCGCTCGCGGCGCTGCGGCGCGGCGCGGCGGCGAAGATCGACCTGATGACCGGCGTGACCGCCGAAGAGTGGAAGATGTTCGGCGTCGTCGACCCGGGGCTCGCGCCGTTCGGTCTCGGAGACCTCGAGGCGCGGCTGCGCGAAGCGCTGCCGGAGCTCTATGCGCAGGCGCCGCGGCCGAAGCGCGCCGCGCGCGAGCTCTGCGACGCGCTCGCGGAGCGCGGCGCGCGCAGCGACGCGCGCTCCGCGTGGAGCGCGTTCCAGTCGGCGCGCACGTTCGTGCGGCCCGCCGCGCGGCTCGCGGAGGCGCAGCACGCGGCCGGCGGCAACGTGCACACCTACGTCGTCAGCTGGCGCGCAGCCGCCGCGCCGCGCGCGCTCGGCGCGTGCCATGCGATCGAGCTGCCGTTCGTGTTCGGCACCGGCAAGCACCCGCTCGCGCGCGGCCTCACCGGCATCGGCTTCGCAGCGCCGCGCCTCACGCGCCAGATCCAGCGCGCGTGGATCCAGTTCGCGCGCACCGGCGATCCCAGCCACGACGGCCTGCCGAGCTGGCCCGCGTTCGAGCCGCGTCGGCGCCCCACGATGGTGTTAGGCGCGCACTGCGAGCTCGCCGAGGCGCCGCTCGATCCCGACCGAAGATTGCTCGCGCGCTGGAGCGGCGAGCGGGATTGATCGCGTCAGCCGGCGTCCCCGACCTCGACGCTCGCCTCGAGATGCCGCGGGCACGCGAGCGAGTTGCTGATGAAGCAGATCTGCTCGGCGCGCTCGAGCAGGCGCTGGGCGCGCGCGGCGTCGGTGCCAGCCGGGACCTGGAGTGCGGCGTGCACGTCGACGCGCGTGAAGCGCGTCGCGCGCTCCACCTTGTCGAGCGTGCCGCTGGCACGCACGTCGAGCGCGCTCCACGCGAGCTTCGACGCGGCCGCGAGCGCACGGAACGAGAGCGCGAAGCAGTCCGCGACCGCGGCGACGAGCAGCGTCTCCGGCGACCAGCGATCGCCCGGTCCGCCGAACTCGAGTGGCGGCGCGGACGCGATCGCCGCGAGCCCCTCGGCCGCCAGAGTCACGTCGCCTTCCGGCTTCGCGGCGGCACGGATGCTGTACGAGTGCGGGAGATCCTTCATGCGGCCTCCTCAGCGCGCGCCGATCGCCGCGCGATAGAGCTGCGGAACTTCCTCCGCGCGCTCGGCGGTCATGCGCAGATCCCGTAACAAGCCGTCGTGGATGCCGTAGATCCAGCCGTGCAGCGTGACGCTCTGCCCGCGCTGCCACGCGTCGCGCACGATCGTCGTCTGCGCGACGTTCACGACCTGCTCGATCACGTTCAGCTCGCACAGCCGCGCGAGCCGCGCGTCGTCGCCCGCGAGCGCGGCGAGCCGCGGCGCGTGCTTCTCCTCGACGTCGTGCACATGGCCGAGCCAGTTGTCGACGAGGCCGTGACGCTCGCCGCGCAGCGCCGCACCGACTCCGCCGCATCCATAGTGACCGCACACGATGATGTGCTTCACGTGCAGCACGTCGATCGCGAACTGCAGCGCGGACAGGCAGTTCAGATCGGTGTGCACGACGACGTTCGCGACGTTGCGGTGCACGAACACGTCGCCGGGCAACAGGCCGATGATCTGGTTCGCCGGCACGCGGCTGTCGGAGCAGCCGATCCACAGGTACTCGGGCGCCTGCTGCTGCGCGAGCTTCGCGAAGAACGCGGGATCGCTGCGCAGCATCGCTTCCGCCCACGCGCGGTTGTTCTCGAACAGCTTGGCGAGCGAGCGCAAGGTGATCTCTCCCGGCGAAGTCGCCGACGTTACCGCGCGGGCGAGGCCCGCCGGAGCAGCATCCAGCCGAGCGCGCCCGACACCAGCGAGCCGGCGAGCACGCCGAGCTTCGCGCCCGCGAGCTCCGCGCTCGGCGCACTTGCGTCCGCGTCGTGCCCGGTGCCGAAGGCGAGGCCGGCGATGAACAGCGACATCGTGAAGCCGATGCCTGCGAGGCACGCGGCGCCGCGCAGCTGCGCCCAGCTCACGCCGTGCGGAAGCTGCGCGACACCGGCGCGCACGGCGATCCACGCTGCGCCCGCGACGCCGAGCGGCTTGCCGAGGAGAAGCCCGAGCGCGACGCCGAGCGGCACGGCACCCAGCAGCGAAGAGCCGCTGCCGCCGGCCAACGCGACGCCTGCGTTCGCGAGCGCGAACACCGGCATCACGGCGAACGAGGTCCAGGGCGCGAGCGCGTGCTCGATGCGCGCGAGCGGGGACTGCGCGCGAACACAGCCGGCCGCGAGCTCGTGGACGGCGTCGTCGCGCTGGTCGGCGTCGGCCTCGATGCGCGCGAGCAGCTCGCGGCCGCGCGCGGCGAGCCCGCCCGCCGGCAGCTGCGCGCGCGAAGGAATCGTGAACGCGAGCAGCACGCCTGCAACCGTCGCGTGCACGCCCGATTCGAGCGTCGCGAGCCAAAGCGCGACGCCGACCGCCGCGTACGGCAGCGGCGAGCGAACGCGCAGCCGGTTCAGCAGCGCGCCCGCCGCGAGCGCGCAGCCGGCCGCGAGCAGCGCGCCCGCGTCGAGCTCGCTCGTGTAGAACAGCGCGATCACCGCGACTGCGCCGAGGTCGTCGGCGATCGCGAGCGCGGTCAGAAAGATCCGCAGCCCGAGCGGAACACGCTCGCCCAGCAGGCTCAGCACGCCGACCGCGAACGCGATGTCGGTGGCCGCAGGAATCGCCCAGCCGCGCAGCGTGTCGCCGCTCGCGTTGAAGGCGGCGTAGACGAGCGCGGGCACGAGCATTCCGCCGGCCGCGCACAGGAGCGGAAGCGAAGCGCGCTGAATCGAGCGCAGCTCTCCGGCGACCAGCTCGCGCTTGATCTCGAGGCCGACCACGAAGAAGAACACGGCCATCAGCCCGTCGTTGACCCACAGCAGCAGCGGCTTTTCGAGCGCGAACGCGCCGAGCCGGAATCCGAACGGGATGCGCCACAACGACTCGTAGGCGCCGCTCCAAGGCGAGTTCGCCCACGCGAACGCGACGGCCGCGGCGACGAGCAGCGCGATCCCGCTCGCCGCCTCGAGCTGCAGGAAGCGCTGCAGCGGCCCGAGCATGCGGTCCGCGGGCGTTCGTTCGGTCGTAGCGCCGTCCATGCCGTGCATGCTCGCGTAGACGGAAGCGGATCGCCGCGGCAGCGGCCAGCGCGGCCGAGCCCAGCTGGAGACGCGCCGGCGCTGTGATTAGGATGCGCCGACCCGAAGGAGCCCCATGAGCGCCAGTGCGATCGCGAGCCTCGGCAACACTTTTCTCGTCAAGGAGCACGTGGGCCTGTTCAAGGCCGCGAGCAACTACGACGTCTTCGATCCCGCCACCGGGCAGCAGCTCCTCGTGTGCCGCGAGCCGAACCTCGGCGTGTTCACCAAGCTGCTGCGCTTCACCGACTCCAAGCGCATGACGCCGTTCGACGTCGAAGTGCGCAGCGCGAACGGCGAGCTGTTGCTGCGCGTCTCGCGCGGCGTGTCGATCTTGCTGTCGAACGTCTCGGTGAGGGACGGCAACGGAGCGCTGCTCGGCTCGTTCGCGCAGAAGCTCTTCTCGATCGGCGGCGCGTTCGACGTGCGCGACGGCTCGGGCCAGGTGGCGTGCTCGCTGAAGGGCAAGTGGACTGGCTGGGAATTCCGCTTCGAGCGCCAAGGTCAGGAGCTGGCGAAGGTGTCGAAGAAGTGGAGCGGGCTCGGCAAGGAGCTGCTCACCAGCGCCGACAACTACGTGCTCGAGATCTCGCCGATGGTCGCAGCTGGCGATCCAGTGCGTGCGCTGATCCTGGCTGCGGTGTTCTGCATCGATCTCGTACTGAAGGAGTGAGCAGGCGCTCCCCGGCGGCGCGCGCGCGGTTTTCGCGACTCGCGCGCCCGCTACTTCGCGGCGCAGGCGGCTGCGAGGCGCGCGAGGTCGCGGCCGAGGGCGCGGGCGGCTTCGGCTTGCTTCGCGTCGGCGAGCGCGCCGCTCGCGTCGAACGCCTTGTGCGCGGCGCCGATCGTCAGCTGATTTGCGAGCACGGTCACGCCGACGTTGCCGAGCAGCTCGCGCACCCAGCGCAGCCCGCGCATGCCGCCGAGGCCGCCCGGCGAGGCGGCGCACAGCGCCGCGACCTTGCCCGGAAACAGCGACGGATCCGCCTTCGCGCCCGGCGCCCGCGTCATCCAGTCGATCGTGTTCTTCAGCAACGGCGCGATGCCGCCGTTGTACTCGGGACACGCGAGCAGCAGCGCATCGTGCGCGACGAGCAGCTCGCGCAGCTTGCCCGCGCCGGGCGGAAACGGGTTCGCCGCCTCCCAGTCGCCGTCGTAGAGCGGCAGCGAGAAGTCCGGGAGCTCGATGCGCGTCACGCTCATGCCTGCGTCGCTCACGCCCTGCGCGACGAGCGTGAGCAGCTTGCCGTTGAAGGAACCCTTGCGGGCGCTGCCCGAGAACGCGAGCACGCGAGCCATGCGAGCCTCCGGTGAGCAGCGCAGGCTATCGCAACGCATCCGCGTCACTGCGCCGCCGCAGCCACGCTGCGATGCTCCAGCGCTCGCGGCGCGCGGGCAGCACCTCGTGCGCGATCGTGTCGCTGCGCAGCGCGACGAGCGTGCCGCCGCGCGGAGCGATCACGAGCGCGGGCTCGCGCGCGTCCTCGCTCGCGAACAGCCGCAGCTCCCCGCCATCGCCAGCGCGCCACGCCTCGTTCAGATAGAGCACGAGCGAGATCGCGCGCGTGTCGTCGTCGCGAAAGCGATCGAGGTGGCGGGCGTAGCCGGTGCCCGCTCCATAACAGGCGTAGTGGGCTTCGAGCGCGGTCAGCCCGAGGAAGAGCGCTCGGTTCAGCGCCTCTCGCAGCGCCTCGAAGCGCGCGAGCAGCGCACGCTCCGGAGCGCTCGCCTCGTCGAGCCAGCAAATTTCGTCGCCGCGCAGCGCGGGATCGCGCCGCGCTCCAGCGCCGCGCCCGATGCGCGCGGCGTGGAACTCGCCCGTCGCACGCCGCTGAAGCGCCACGCCGCGGAGCGCTGCGACTTCGTCTGGCCGGAGGAACTCCGGCGCGAGCGCGAAGCCGCGTGCGGCGAGCGCATCGGCAATCGCGGCGTCGCTCACGCGCTCGGATTTGCCGCCGGCGCTCGTGCGCGCGTCATCCCGCGCGGCTCGGCTGCGGGACGTTCGCGACGGCGAGCTTCACCGGCTCCGCGGCGGGTTTCTTCAGCTCGATCAGGATCTCGCGGAAGTGATCGCGGCTGCCGTTGAGCGCGGTCTCCGTGGCGCCGGGCGGGACGAAGAACACGCTGCCGGGCTGGACCGGAATCTCGACGCGACCGCGGCCCTCGACCTCCGCGTCGACACGCGAGCCGTCGAGCACGCAGAGCAAGTACGGCAGGTCGTGGCGGTGGCGGTCGCTGCGCTCACCGGGCGCGAGGTTCATCTCCCACACGCGCACCAGCTCGTTCTCGAACAGGAGCCGATTCGCGACGTCGCCAAGCGGCTGCGCGGGTTTCGCCATGGCTCGTCTCCTAGAGGCTCAGCGCCGTGCGGACCAGCAGCGCGAACAACAAGAGGGACCCGAGCGCGAACAGCGTGAAGCGCAGCGGGATCACGTTCTTCGTCGCCTGCACGAACGAGTGCAGGACGCGCGCGGCCACGTAAGCCCACGCGAGGCCGACGTTCACGCCGTCCGCCGCGCCGCCGAGCTGCGCCGCGAGCGCGACCGCGTAGAAGAGCGTCGGCTGCTCGTGCAGATGGTTGTAGTTGTCGGCGACGCGCGCGACCTCGGGCGGCAACGAGAGCTTCGCGCCGGTGCGCGAGAGCTCGGCCATGTCGACGCGCGCCTTCTGCATCGCGGGGATGCGCGTTGCGTACATCCACAGCCACATCACGAACGTCCACGCGACCAGCGCGAGCACCGGCCCAATCATTCCGTGGTCGAGCACCGAGATCTCCTTTGGGTGGCGCGCTGCGGACGCTGGAGCAGCGGCATGCCCCGCCGCAAATCAACGCGAGATCAAGACTCGGCAGGCGCCTCGCTCCACTCGCCGCCGGCGTCGTCGGGCACGATCGGCGTCGCCGATTCGGATTTCGGTTCGTCGCCGGCCGGCGCGTCGCGCGGAGGCTCCTCGTTCGCTTCGAGCTGCGCGTAGTCGACGAAGATCGGGCTCGACCACGCGCGCTCCTCGACGTCGCCGAGCCGGTCGTCGTCCGCGCCGAGCGGCGCCGCGTCGATCCCGATGCAGGCCCCCTGCGCGTCGCGCTTGCAGCCGAGCCCCTTGCCGTTGACCGCCGGCGTCGGCTCCTCGATCGCGCGCGCGTAGTAGACGGCATCGCGCGCCCTCACTGCGAACTCGTCGTCGGCGAATTCCACGCTGCAGCCCGCCGCGCTCGGCTCGCACGCGAACGTGCGCCAGGGGTCCTCGATCAACGCGTCGACCGGCTCGCGAGGCACTTGTTGGGGACGGATGCGCACGACCTCGATGCGCGTGATCCGGTGGCGCTCGTCGCTCGGGTGGAAGCACTCGCCGCGGCAAAGGCGCGCGAGCCGCTCTGTGGGCAGCCCGCTCGCGGTGAAAGGCGGGCAGCCCGGCAGCTGCTTCTGCGAGCCGATCGCGCGCACGCGGAAGCGCGGCGCATGGCGCAGCCGGATCTCACTCCCCATCGGGCGCAGCGCGCCATCCGGCGCATTCACGAGATCGAACCAGAGCAGCGTTCGCTGGCCGCTCGTGCCGTAGACCTCGCGCCGCGCGAGCGCGTCCCAGATCGCGCCGCGATCGCGCGCGGGCGCATGCACGGCGACGAGCCCGCCCGTGAACAGCATCGAGCCGATGCGGTCATCCGGAGGGCCATCGCGCGCGGCGAGCAGGCCGGCGTCCTGCACCTCGCTGGCGCGCTCGGCGCGCGCAGGCAGCGAGCGCGAGACGTCCCAATCACGGCGCGGCGGCGCGCCGTCGCGTTGGCCGTCGACCATCAGCGGGCGCGCGAATTCCTTGTAGCCGGTCCCGGCCCGTGCGCTGTGGATGTCGCTCGCCGCGATGAACCCGAATCGGTAGCGCCACGGGTGATCGGGATCGGCGAAGCTCGTCAGCGCCAGCAAGTACTGCACGCTCAGCAGCGGGCGCAGCTGGAACGCGGGCAAGAAGCAGTCGCGGCACTGGCCGGCGTCGCCCCACTCGTCGCCCGACGCGAGCGGCACCACGCGCTCGTTCGCGCGGCCCGGCGCATGCGCCGCTTGCTCCCGCGCGTCGGCAGCGCGCTCGGCGCACTCCGCTGCGCTCTCGCCCGCCGCGAGGCAGCGGCGCTCGATGATCTCGCCGGCGCGCCAGCAGGTCGGCACGTAGTCGGGCGTGGGCGACGGGCAAACGATCGCGCCCTGCGCGTCGCGCTCGAGCGGGCGCCAGCTCCGGTACTCCTCGCTGTTGCCGTGCCCGGAATACACCTCGATCAGCCGCTGCAGATTCGCGTCGTGGTCGCTGACACCGAGCTGTGTCTGCCAGCTCGCGAGCGGCGAAGCGGTGAATCCCCACGCGGTGCCGTGCGGGATCACGAGCGCGGCGCTGCCCCAATCGCGCAGCTTCCCGAACAGCTCGCCGGGCGTGGCCGCGCTTTCCATGCAGTCGCGCGGCAGCTCGCGCGTGGGCACGCCGTCGGGGCAGCGCTCGGCGTCGCGCCACTCGGTCAGATGGCGCGCGAAGCCGTGCATGCGCGCGTCGCCGAGGTTCGCGAGCACCATCAGCGAGCGCCGCGGCAGCGACGCGGCGATCGCGCGGACGCGCGAGCCGGCCGCGCTGATCGGGCGCGCGGGGATCGCGTCGTCCGCGAGATCGCGCAGGATCACGTTGCGGTGCCCGTAATGACTCTCGGGCGTCTCGCCGACCTGCGTCCACTCCCAGCCGAGGTAGCTGACGAGGTCCGGATCGCTCGCGCTGCCCGCGGCCTCGTTGCACTGGCGCACCGACTCCACGCTCTCGCGCCAGACCTCGGGCGTCAGTCCTTCGGCATGATCGTTCAGCGACCAGAAATCGAGCGCCGAGCAGTAGCGCGCGAAGTCGCAGGCATCGGCGGCGGGATGCGCGCCCTCGCCGCCCGCGAGCGGCAGGCTCATCAGGAACGCGTCGAGCGAGACGGACGTGTGGACGTGCAGATCCCCGAACAGAATCGACTTCTCAGGCATCGCTGCAGCGGCAGCTTCGCTCGGGCTGCTTTCCGGCGGTCGAGGAGTCGTCAGACGCGCAATCGCCGCGCGCTGCGCTTCGGCGCGCGCCGCGACGGCGTCATCCGGCAGCTTCGCGCCCGCGATCTCGCCCGGGCCTTCGTGCGCGCCGAACACGCCGCGTCCGAGCGCGACGAAGAGCGCGAGCAGCGCGAGCCCGAGCGCGCCCGCGAGCAGCAGGCGCGCGCGCGTCACGATGGCGCGCCGCCGAGGAAGCGCAGCGCGACGGCGGCGTGCAGCGCGACGCCGAACGCCATGCCGTCCTCGTCGATCAGCATGCGGTTCGAGTGGCATGGCGCCGGGTCCACGGCGCCGGGCGGGCGCAGCCCGAGGAACACCATCGCGCCCGGCGTGCGCTGCAGCACGAACGAGAAATCCTCGGCGCCCATCACCGGCGCGTCGAACTCGATCGCGCCGCGCGGGCCGAGCAGCTCGCGCGCGACGCGCTGCGAGAAGTCGACGAAGCCGGTGTCGTTGATCGTGACCGGATAGCCGCGCATCAGCACGACGCGCGCGTCGACGCCGTGCGCTTGCGCGATGCCGCGCGCGACGCGCTCGAGTCCCGCGTGCGCGCGATCGCGCGAGCGCTCGGAGAGCGCGCGAATCGTGCCCTGCAGCTCGACCGTCTCGGGGATCACGTTGCCGGTCGTGCCGCCCGCGATCCGCGTCACCGTAATCACGACCGGATCGGAGACGGGAATCTCGCGCGTCACGAACGTCTGCAGCGCCGTCGCGATCTCGCACGCGGCCGGAATCGGATCGCGGCAGTCGTGCGGCATCGACGCGTGGCCGCCCTTCCCCTTCACCGCGACGTGGAAGAAATCCGCAGAGGCGAGCATCGCGCCCGCGCGGGTGGCGATCATCCCGCTCGGCAACAGCGGCGTGATGTGAATCGCGAACGCGGCGTCCGCCTGCGGAAGCCCCTCGTCGAGCATCACCTGCGCGCCGGCGAAGCCCTCCTCGCCGGGCTGGAACATGAAGACGACCTCGCCCGCGAACGCGTGGCGCTGCTCGCAGAGCAGCCGCGCGGCGCCCGCGAGCATCGCCGTGTGCGCGTCGTGGCCGCACGCGTGCATCGCGCCGGCGCGTCGCGAGCGGAACGCGAGGTCGTTGTCTTCGGGCATCGGCAGCGCGTCGGTATCGGCCCGTAACAAGATGCGGCGGCCGGGCTTCGCGCCCCGCAGCGTCGCGACCAGGCCGCTCGACTTCTGATGCTGCACGATCTCGAGCGGCAGCTGCGCGAGCTGCTCGAGCACCCGCGCGCGCGTCGCCGGATTCGCGAGCCCGAGCTCTGGCTCCTGATGGATCGCGCGGCGCAGCGCCGTCACCTCGGGCTGCAGCTTGCGGGCGGATTCGAGCAGCGCCGCGAGATCGCTCATCAGGGCCTCCGGTCCGCGCATTCTGGCACGCGAGCGGAGAGCTTGCTGCGCGTGACGGGCCGCAGCAGCCTCCGCCGCCCGCATGCGCACCCTCGCCGACCGCATCGACTCGCTCGCCCGCACGCAGCCCGACGCTCCCGCGTTTCTCGGCGACGCCGGCGCGCTCTCGTGGCGCGAGTACGCGGAGCGCTCGGATCGCTTCGCCGCGCTCCTGGCCGCGCGCGGCCTACTGCCCGGCGAGCGCGTCGCGGTCCTGCTGCCCGACGGGCCCGGCGTGCACGTCGCTTACGTCGCGTGCGAGAAGGCGGGGCTGGTCGTGATGGGGATCGGCCCGCGCGCGGGGCGCGAGGAGATTCGGCACCTGCTCGCGAAGTCGGGCGCCGCGGCGCTCGTGTCGCGCGCAATGGCGCGCGAGCTCGATCTGCGCGCGCTCTTCGCGGAGCTCGGAACGAGCGGCTCACCGCTGCGCGCGCACGTCGTCTGCGATCGCCAGCTCGATCCGGGCGACGCTTGTTACGGGAGCGAGCCCGAACGCGGCTCGTCCGCCGCGGCCGAGCTCGCCCCACGCCGCCTCGGCGTGGAGGACTTGTTCCTGCTCAACTCGACGTCGGGCACGACCGGCCTGCCGAAATGCGTCACGCATCATCAGGCGCGCTGGTTCCATTTCCACGATCTCGCGCTCGAATCCGGCGAGCTGACGCCGCGCGACGTGTTCATGTCCGTGCTGCCCGCACCGTTCGGCTTCGGTCTGTGGACCGCGCACTTCACGCCCGCCGCACTCGCCGCGCCATGCGTGCTGCTCGAGAAATTCTCCGCGGAAGCCGCGCTCGCGGCGATCGAGCGACACCGCGTCACGGTGCTCGCCGCGGTCTCGACGCAATTCATCATGATGCTGAACTCGCCGGCGCTCGAACGCACCGATCTCGCTTCGCTCCGTGTGCTCTACACCGGCGGCGAGGCGGTTCCGTATGAGCGCGCGCTCGAGTGGGAGGAGCGCACCGGTTCGCTCGTGCTCCAGTTCTACGGCTCGAACGAGACCGGCGCGCTCTCGCGCACGACCACGCGCGATTCGCAGCAGCAGCGGCTCACGACCGCCGGGCGCGTGATCGACACGATGCAGGTGCGGCTCTGCGACGAGGCGGGCCGCGAGCTCGGCACGAGCGGCCAGGGCATCCCCGCGTGCCGCGGCCCGCTCGCCTGCCGCGGTTACTACGACGACCCGGCCGCGAACCAGAAGCTCTACGCGCGCGACGGCTGGATGCTGACCGGCGACGTCGCACGCATCGACGCCGAGGGGGTTCTCAGCGTCGTCGGCCGCACTGCGGACTTCATCATTCGCGGCGGAAAGAACATCAGCGGCCCCGCGGTCGAGGAGGCGGTCGCGAGCCATCCCGCGGTCGCGCTCGCGGCGGCGGTCGCGTGGCCCGACGCCGTCTACGGCGAGCGCGTGTGCGCGTATGTCGAGCTGCGCCCCGGCGCCGAGCTCACGCTCGCGGCGCTGACCGCCCATCTCGAGGCACGCGGAACTTCGCGCGAGTGGTGGCCGGAGCGGCTGGTCGTGCTCGATGCGCTGCCGCGCGCGTCCGGCGGCAAGGTCGCGAAGGGCGAGCTGCGCGCGGATGCGCGGCGGAGAGCGGCGACTTCCTGAGATTCGCTCCGCGTCATCGCTACGTTGCGCTCGTGTCGGCGGCTGATCGCGAGCGCAGGGCCAAGACCGCGACCGCGCGCGTATTTCGTCCCGGCGAGTTCGACGAGGCGCGACTCGAGGCGGAAGACGCCGCTCATTGGGAGGCCGTTCCGCTCGAGCAGCGGCTCGATCTCGCGTTCGCACTCAGCTTGCAGCAGTGGGGGCTTCATGGCTGGCGACCGGACGACTCTGGCGCGCGACTTCGTCGATCTGTTACGCGCGTTCATCGACCATGAGGTTCGCTTCCTGCTCGTCGGCGCTTACGCGCTCGCCGTTCACGGTCGACCGCGCGCCACCGGCGACCTCGATGTCTGGATCGATGCGACTCCCGAGAACGCGCGTCGTGCGATGAACGCGCTTCGAGCGTTCGGTGCACCGCTCACCGAGCTCCGCGAGTCCGACTTGTCGATTCCGGGCGTCGTGTTTCAGATCAGCGTCGAGCCGCTTCGCATCCACACTCTGACGAGCATCAGTGGCGTCGCCTTCGCCGAGGCCTGGCCGGCGCGTGTCGTCGCGCCGTTCGAGGCAATCGAGGTTCCTGCGATCGGCCGGGAGCATTTCCTCGCCATCAAGCGCGCGACGGCGCGACCGCAGGATCTGGTCGACCTGCGAACGTTGGAGCGGAGCTCTCGCGAGTAGCCCGGCTTCAACCCGGCGGCGCGATCGACGAGAGTGCCGCCTCGAACTCGGCCGGCTTCTCCCACTCGCGACGCGCGAGGTCGGCGCACGCGAACGTGGGGTCGACGCGCGGGACCGGCTGCGCATCTCTCAGGTAGAGGAACGCGGTCCCGCACACGTCGTCCTGGCGCTCGCAGATCCCGAACGCCTCGAGCGCGCTGCCGGCCGGGAACCAGCCGCCGCCCGCGACGCGTCCGGCTCGCTCGAGGCGATCGCGCAGCGCGACATTCCCCTTCGGCACCGGCACCGCGCCGATCTGCTGCAGCGTCACGCGCAGCTCGCGCTCGAACACGATCGGATCCGGGTCGTGCCAGCGATAGAACGAGACCCACTCCGGCATCGGCGCGCCCGGCGCCTGCAGGATCAGCGGCGCGCCCTGCAGCGGCGTCGCGTGCGCGCCCATGCCCCACGCGCTGCCGACGTAGTCCTCGAGCCCGGTGCCGCACCAGGTCGGGTTGTTACGGTCGCCGTCGAGGTAGACCTTCACCTCTCCCTCGCCGTACCACTGGAAGCCGTCCTCGGGCAGCACGCGGATGCCGACGTTGCAGCCGAAGAAGCGCCCCGGCCCGCGCAGCCCCGCTGCGATCGTGAAATCGCGCTTCAGCTGCGTCGGGTTCTCGCGGTGCCACGCGACGTGCAGCAAGCCCGCGTCTTCGGGCAGCGGGCCCTCGCTGAACGCGATCTGGTAGTAGAGCGGGAAGCGCCGTGAGGTCGCGTTCACGAATTCGACGCGCAGGCGGCGGCGGAACGGCAGCGGCAACCAGCTGTTGAACCCGCGCCCCTCCTGTGCCGCATTCCACTGCGAAGCGAACGCGACCGGCCGGCCGAGCGGACAGCCGAAGAAGTCGAGCACCGGCACCGAGACCGACGGCTCGCGCGCGTCGTCGTAACGGATCTCGAGCAGCGGCGCGCGCATTTCGTGCGGCGGCAGCGGCGGAAACGTCAGCCAGAAGTGCCGCACGCAGCCGGGGCCCGCGAGCTCCGCGAGCACGACGCGCTCGCCCGGCTTCAGCATCCGCAGCGGCGCGCCCTTGCGCCCGCCGTGAGTCGTCGCAGCAGCGCCTTTCGCGCCGCTCGGATTCTCGAACGAGACGGTGCGAATCGCCTGGCGGAGATCGATGCGAAACGGCTCGTCGCGCTCGAACATGGGTCGCCTCCGAAGCTGCGGCCGATCTTCGCACGAGATCTGGCGCCGCTGCCGCGTCCTCACGCCTCGGATTTCGGCCCGGCTCTCAGCCGCGCTCGCAGAGCCTCGCCACGCGCGCGAGATCGCGGCGCACCGCGCGCAGCAGGAACGGGCGCGCGAGCCGGCCGAGCCCGCGCGTGCCCTCGAAATGGGCGACACGCGTCCGTGTCGGACCCGCTGGGGCCGCCGCCATCCCGATCTGGCCCCTGCCTGAGAAGTCGCTCATCACGCACCAGCCGGGCCGCCAGATCGCGCGGAACCTCGCGCGCGAACCGAGCGCGCCGCGAGCCACGATCTCGAGCGCGTCGTCTTCGCGCTGCACGATCTCGAGCTCGCGCACGCTCCACTCGAAGCGCGGCACGCCGTGCTCGAGATCGCCGAACACTGCCCAGACCGCGTCGAACGGCGCCGCGATCGTGCGCTCCGCGTACGCAGCGTGCGGCAGCGCCGCCGCGAGCGCGCGCAGCCGCGCGACGTCGTCGAGCTGCGCGCTCGGCCACGGCGCTTCGGGCGCGCTCATGACTCGTCTCCGCTGCCGCCGCGCCAGCGCAGCGCGAACGCCTCGCGCGCCCGAAACAGGCGCGATTTCACCGTGCCCTTCGCGAGGCCGAGCTGCTCCGCGGCCTCCTGCTCACTCAGACCCTCGAGATCGCGCAACACGAGGATCGCGCGCTGCTCGGGCGCGAGCTGCGCGAGCACCGCGCGCACGTCGGGCGCGAGCGCGGGATCGCTGCGCGGCGCCGGAAGCTGCGCGTCGAGCCCGGCGGCGCGCGCTCGCTCGCCGCGCGCGCGCTGCGCGTGACGCACCGCCTCGCGCACCGCGATGCGCCGCGCCCAGCCGCGCAGCGCCGCGGGCTCGCGCAACGTCCGCAGGTCCCGGAACACTTGCAGCAGCGCCTCCTGCGCGGCGTCGTCCGCGTGCTCGAGCGCGATCCCGCCGCAGATGCGCGCGATCCACGGCGCGAGTGAATCCATCAGACGGGAGAGCGCGAGCACGTCGCCCCGCTTGGCCGCCAGCACCAGCTCGCGCTCCTCCACGCCAGAATGGGTGGCAGCGGCCGGAGAAAGTTCCCCGGCGCCCGCAACATCGGCGGAACCTTTCGCAGCGGCGGCTTCCCTTCGTGGGCGAGGCTCGGACATCGCGGAGGCATTCAAGCATGGAAACGCGCGGATTCCCGTACTGGGCGCTGCTCGTGCTCGGCGCGCTCGCGGCGCTGAACGGAATCGTGATGGGGGTCGTGCCCGAGCCGTGGTTCGTGCGCGTCGCCGCCGATACCGGGCCGTTGAACTTGCACCTCGTGCGCGACGTCGGCGGCGCGTACCTGACGTCGGGCGTCGCGGCGATCTGGGCCGCTCGCACGCCGCACTGGCGCGCGCCGCTCGCGAGCGCGGCCGCGCTGTTCCAGGGGCTGCATGCCGCAGTCCACGTGTTCGACGTGCTCGCCGGCATTCAACCCGCCAGCCACCTCCTCGAGGACGTCCCGGCCATCTACGTGCCGACGCTGATCTTCATCGGGATCGCGGTACACGCGCTGCGGAATCCCACCCGCTCGCGCGCCGAATAGGAGAGCCCATGCGCCTCACACCGATCGAGAAGGCGCCGAGCTTGCTCGGCAAGCTGATGACGCTCGCATACGAGAGCCAGCTCGGGCGCCCGATCACGCCTGCGCAGGTCGTCTACAACCGCGTGCCCGCGGCGTGGCGCATCTCGCTCGCGTTCCTGCGCTACGAGATGTTCGGCGCGAAGCTCTCGCACGAGCTGCGGCTGCTCGCGACCACCCACACCGCGATGCTGAATGGCTGCGCGTTCTGCCAGGACATCAAGCGCGCGTTCGCGATCCGGCAGAAGCTCGGCACGCAGAAGTTCGACGCGCTCGCGGAGTGGCGGACGAGCGACGCGTTTTCGCCGCGCGAACGCGCGGCGCTCGCGTTCGTCGAGGAGGCCACGCTGAACAAGAAGGTGAGCGACGCGACGTTCGCCGAGGCGCGCCGGCACTTCGACGAGCGCGAGATCACGGAGCTGACGCTCAGCAACGCGATCGAGAACTTCTACAACCTGGTCAACGTGCCGCTCGAGATCGAGAGCGACGGGCTCGAGCAAATCGCGCTCGCACGCAGCGCTCAGGTTCGCCGAGGGCGGGGCGACGCGCGCTAGCGATTCGTCTGCGCGATCACCGTCTCGCCGAAGCGCAGCATCTGCTCTCGTTTCTGAGCGAGCGTCGAGCGCGGGCCGAGCGTGAAGCTGAACGGGAACGAGTTCGCACCGCTCATTCCGCACGCCTCGAGGCGCCGCAGCGTGGCCGGCTCGAGCGGCGTCGTCAGCGGGACGATCGTCTCGAACGGCTCGCGCTCGCGGCCGGCCGCGCGCCGCAGCGCCGCGAGCTTCGCGAGGATCTGCTCGGCCTCCGCGGGCGTGTTGCCGACGCCGAGCCAGCCGTCGCCGAGCGCGGTCGCGCGCTTCATCGCGATGTCCGAGAGCCCGCCGAACCAGATCGGCACGCTGCGCGGCGGCGCCGGGCTCATCTGGACCGGCGGAAAATCGAAGAAGCGCCCGTGATGCTCGACGACCTCGCCGCTCCACAGCTTGCGCATCGCGACCACCATCTCGTCCATGCGCCTCCCGCGCGTGTGGAAGTCGATGCCGAGCGCGTCGAACTCTTCGCGGATCCAGCCGGCGCCGGCGCCGAGCGCGACGCGCCCGCCGGTCAGCAGCGCGAGCGTGCCGAGCGTCTTCGCGAGCTGGATCGGCTCGCGCAGCGGCAGGATGAACACGAACGTCGCGAACTGGAGCCGCTTCGTCGCGGCCGCCATCGCCGCGATCGTCGTCCATGGATCGGGGAACGGCGTGCGCCCGTCGAACATCGGCGTGCCGTCCTCGGAGTACGGGTACTTCGACTTCAGCTCGGCCGGGAAGAACAGGTGATCCGCCAATAACAAGCCGTGGAAGCCCGTCTCCTCCGCGGCCTGCGCGATCCCGATCAGCTGATCGGGCTCCGCGAACGAGATCGCCTGCCAGAACTTCATCGCCACCTCGACCACTCCGGGATGGCCGCAGGTCGACGTGACCGGCGCTGCGCCCGTGGCGATTGGATAGCCGAGGCGGGCGCGCAGTTCGCGGCGCGGATTTCGCCGCGAAGGGGGGCTAGTACCGGACGCCGAGCCCGATCGTCACGAGATTCCGCGTGAAGGAGGTCTCTTCCTCGCTCAGATTCCCAGCACCGGAGATGTCTGCGCTGTAGTCGTCGCGACCGTACGCGAGGTACGCCGAAGCGATCCGCCAGGAGTACTCGAGCCGCGCGTCGAAGTGATGTGCGGGGTCGACGCGGTCGCGATGGATCGGATCGAGCGCGGCCGAGTTGTTCGTCGTGTAGGCGCGGCGCGCATAGCGGTACTTCAGCGAGCCGACGAGCCGATCGTCGAGGAAGCGCAGCACGGGCCCCGCCTCGATCGCGAGCCGCCAGAACGAGCGGTCGTAGTTCGAGAGCCGAGCCGGTGCCCGCATCCATTCGAGCTCGACGTCGGCGGCGAGCGCGAGCCACTCGCTGGCGTCGAACCCCGCCGCCGTCCCGAGCTCGGCGCCGCCGAGCGTGCGCGGGTCGTCGATCCCGCCGTCGTACAGCAGCAGCTGACCGGCCAGCCGCGGCGTCAGGCTCCATTGATCCGAGAAGCGATGGCGGAAGCGTGTATCGAAGCGGTGCACGTCGTAGAACTTCGACTCGATCACGCCCGGATTCTCGGGATCCTCGAGCTCGCCCGCGTAGCCGCGGCGCAGCCACGTGTACGAGCCGCGCAGCGCGTCTCGCCAGCCGACGCGATGCTGGAGATAGAGGTTCATCACCTCGTTGCTCTTGATCGCGTTGTCGACGTAGCGATCGACGCTCAGCCGCGCCCCGACCGTGGTCTCGTCGAAGGCGACGCCGCCTTGCAGCCAGAGCCGCGTGACGAAGTCGTCGACGCTGTCGATGCGAAATTGCTGCGGCGACGCGCCGCTCTCGAACAGCTGGATGCGCGACTCGGAGAGCCCGAGCACGTTGTCGTTGTACGAGAAGTCGACGCCGCCTGCGAAGTGCGGCCCTGCGGCAATGGACGCACTGGGAATTGCCGCTGCAGCGAAGCTGCCTACCAACAGAGCCGACACCGCGAGCGCTCTCATGGCCCCTCCGAGCGCCGCCGGCCCGCGTGGCAGCGGGCCACGCGGCGGCTAGCGCACTTGGCGTCGAGCGAGGCCGTTAGGCGTCGCCGTCGTCGCTGTCGCCCATCTCGCCGTCATCGACGTCGTCGAGATCGCCGTCGTCCACGTCGTCGACAGCGCCATCGTCGATGTTGCCCACGTCGCCCTCGTCGAGATCGTCGAGCGCGCCGTCGTCGATGTTCCCGATCTCGCCGTCATCGAAGTCACCCTCGGTTTCCGCGAACGCGGCCTGGGCGGCGCCCAGCGACAGCGCGCAAGCGAGGGCGAGTAGTTGCTTTGATCTGCGCATCAGCTCTCCTTTGCCGGAAGAGTGGCGTTGGCTGCCGATCCGGTCGGCAGTCGTATCGACCCCGCTCACCCGCTTGCTGGTGACGCACTTCACGGCAGGGATTGCGCATGAGCGAGCAGCAGCGCGGCGAGAGCTCGGCAGAAGGGCAGCGAGGGACAGGACAAGCCAGCGCTAAGCGGGTACGAACCGGCTGATCGTGTCGACGACGCAGGCTGGACGCTCACTGCCTTCGATCTCGACGCTGACGCGCACCGTCACCTGCACGGCGCCGCCCTTCACTTCTTCGGCGGCGATCACCTCGCCGACGCCGCGCACCCGCGAGCCGACGCGCACCGGCGCCGGAAAGCGGACCCGCTCGCAGCCGTAATTCACTCCCATCGACGTGCCGCGCACGTCGAGCAGCTGCGGCAGGAATTGGTTCACGAGCGAGAGTGTCAGGTAACCGTGCGCGATCGTCGCGCCGAACGGGCCGCTCCTCGCGCGCTCCGGGTCGACGTGGATCCACTGGTGATCGCCGGTCGCACGCGCGAACTCGTCGATGCGCGGCTGCTCGATCGCGAGCCACTCGCTCGCGCCGAGCTTCTGGCCGACGGCGCCGAGCAGATCCTTCGGCGTCGCGAAAATCGTCGCCATGCGGCTCCTCCGTCTCGGACGCGGGTTACCTCGTTTCGCGGCGCTCCGCGACGGGCGCTCGAACTTGGAGGGTGCATGGGGGTTGCATCGGGGACGTGCTTGCCTCCTCGGGCTCGTCCTCGAACGACGCATAAGATCCGGGCCAGGAGGTCTCCCGTGGCGGGGCCGCTCGCGATCTCAGGCTCGTTCGCCTTGTTGCTCAGCGTCGTCGCTTGCCGAAACATAATGCCCCCGCCGCTCGCACCAGCCGCACGCGTAGAGCCGAGCGAGCGTGTGAACGCGCTCGCGGACGCCACCGTCGCCGAGGTGTTCGAGTACTCGCCCGAGCGCGTGGCGCTGCTGCGGCCGCCGGGCGCCCGCTACGACTCGCTCCCTGATGAGTCGCCCGCCGCCGTGCTCGCGCGCGAGCAGCGCTGGCGCAGCGAGCTCGCCGAGCTCGCGGCGATCCCGCGCTCCGAGCTGGCCGACGACGACACGCGCCTCGCCTACGACCTCGCGCGCGATTGGCGCGAGCGCGCGCTCGAGCGCCGCGTGTGCCGCAGCGAGCTGTGGGGCGTCAGCCAGATGGGCGGCTGGCAGGTCTCGCTCGCGAACCTCGCCGTCGCGCAGCCGGTCGGCAGCGCGGACGAGCGCGCGCAGGCGCTGGCGCGCTTCGCGCAGCTGCCGCGCTACGTGGACACGCAGATCGCGGCGCTGCGCGAGGGTCTCGCGGCCGGCTGGAGCGCGCCGCGGCTGGTGGTCGACCACGTCGTGCGGCAGCTCGAGATCCTGCTCGCGACGCCGCGCGATCAGTCGCCGTTCGCGAGCCCCGCGCTCCGGGGCGAAGACGAAGAGTTCCGCGCCGCGTTCCTCGCGCTCGTCGACGAGGCCGTGACCCCTTCGCTGCGTCGCTATCGCGAGCTCCTGGTGAGCGAGTACGCGCCCGCAGCGCGCGCCGAGCTCGCGCTCGCTGCGACACCGGGCGGTGTCGCGTGCTACCGGGCCGCGCTGCGGAGTGCGAACACGCTCCGGCTCTCGCCCGAGGAGATCCACGCACGCGGGCACGAGGCGCTACGCGAGACGCTGCGCGCGATGGACGAGATCGCGGCGCGCAGCTTCGCGGGCAAGCCGCCGAAGGAGGTGCTCGCGCTGCTGCGCAGCGACGCGCACTACCGCTATCGCGACGAGGCGCACGTGCTCGCCCACGCGCAGCTGGCGATGGATCGCGCGTGGGCGGCGCTACCGCGAGCGTTCGCGCAGCTGCCGCGGGCGCGCGCGCAGGCGGAGCCGATTCCGGCGCATCAAGCGCGCACCGCCGCGGCTCATTATTTGGTGGCGGCGCTCGATGGCAGCCGGCCGGGCACCTATCGCGTACGCACGATCGAGCCGAGCGGGCAGAGCTGGTCGAACGGCGAGAGCGTCGCGTTCCACGAGATCGTGCCGGGCCATCACCTCCAGATCGCGCTCGCCAGCGAGAACGAGGCGCTTCCGCCGATCGCCCGCTTCCTCGGCAACAGCGGCTTCAGCGAAGGCTGGGCGCTCTATGCGGAGCAGCTCGCGGACGAGCTCGGCCTGTTCAGCAGCGACGTCGACCGCATCGGCATGCTGAGCGCCCGCGCATTCCGCGCGGCGCGGCTGGTGCTCGACACAGGCATCCACGCGCTCGGCTGGGAGCGCGAGCGAGCGGTCCAGTTCCTCACCGACCACACCGTGCTCGCGCGCCTCCAAGCCGAGCAGGAGATCGACCGCTACGTCGCGCAGCCCGGCCAGGCCACCGCCTACTACCTCGGTTATCAGGAAATTCTCGCGCTGCGTGCCGAGGCGCAACGGACCCTCGGCGACCGCTTCGACCTACGCGAGTTCCACACCGTCGTGCTCGGCGGCGGCGGCGTCACGCTGCCGCTGCTGCGCGAGCGCGTGCAGTCATGGGTTCGTGCGAGCGCGGAGCGCGAGCCCTCGGCCGCGCCTGCGCAGGTCGACGTGCGGCGCGTGGACGGCGCGATCGACGACTGCGTCGAGACCGACAGCGTGGGCGCGTACCGCGCAGAGCTGAATGCGCTGAGCGAGCGCGAGTGGGACTCGGAGGTTTTCCAAACGGACGGCGGGCTGGTGGCCGTGCGCGTCGCGTTCGATGCGGCCGGGGCGCGCGCGCTCGAGTCTCCGCGGCACGGGAGCGAGCGAGCGACGTCCTCCATGAAGCGGATTCTGGCGGCGATTTCGAGCTCCCCTCCTCCGCTTTGTCTGCGCGATTCGATCGGCGAGATCGTCTTTCTCGTCCCTTGGGCACCCGATCGCGTGCTGCGTGACGCGAGCGAGGAAATCCTCCGCAGCGATCTGGAGCTGCCGATCGTCGACTTCCAGATCGAACCGCTCGATTCCGCTGAGACGCGCGAGGAGACCGACTGACGGCAGCGCCCACGCTCCCGGCTACGGGTGCTGGCTGCTCACCGCGACGATCTCGCCGGTCATGTACGACGCGTAATCACTCGCGAGAAACACCATCACGTTCGCCACCTCGAACGGAGCCGCCGCACGCCCGAAGGCTTCGCGCTTCTCCAGCTCTTCGAGCAGCCCGTCCGGCGTCACCTTCGAGAGGAACTCGTGCAGCGCGAGGCTCGGCGCGACGGCGTTGATGCGCACGCCGCTCGGCGCAGCCTCCAGCGCGACGCAGCGCGTGAACGCCATCACGCCTGCCTTCGCGGCGGCGTAGTGACTCTGGCCGGGCTGCGCGCGCCAGCCGAGCACCGACGCGTTGTTCACGATCGCGCCGCTGCCGCGCGCGAGCATGTGCGGCAGGAACGCCCGCGTGACGCGCATCGTGCCGTTCAGCGTCACGTCGAGAACCTTGGTCCACTGCGCGTCGGTCATGTCGACGAGATTTGCAGTGCCGCCGAGGCCCGCGTTGTTGACGAGCACGTCCACGCTGCCGAGCGCCGCCAGCGCCGCGTCGCGCAGCGCGTCGACCTGCGCCTGCTGGGTGACGTCGCACAGCGCAGTCGCGGGCTTCACGCCCGTGAGCTCGGCGAGCTTCTCGGCGCTCTCCTCGAGGCGCCGCGGATGCAGATCGCTGATCAGCAGCCGCGCGCCCTCTTCCGCGAAGCGCCGCGCCGCCCAGAAGCCGATGCCGGTGCCGGCCGCCGCCGTAATCACTGCGCTCTTGCCCGCGAGCAGCTGCTTCCCGTGCGGGTAGTCGGGCACCGTGCGGCTCATCGTGGTCTCCGGGCCCGCGCGGCCAGCGCGACGACCCCAGCATCGACCCTCGAGTCAGCCACTGTTCGACTCCGTTTGCCTTCGGCTCATTGCGCGCGGCACTAGGCGCCGCTTGCCCTCGCCTCGCGCGGCAGCCCGAGCGCGCGCTCGGCGATTTGATTGCGCTGGATCTCGTTCGAGCCGCCGTAGATCGTGTCGCTGCGCGTGAACAGGTAGAGGCGCTGCAGCGGCGTCAGCTCGTACGGGAAGCCGGCGGCGATGTCGCCCTCGGGCCCGAGCACGTCCATCGCGAGCTCGCCGAGGCGCTGGTGCCAGCTCGCCCAGAAGATCTTGTGGATCATGCCGGCGCCGGAGAGCGCGGCGTCGTCGCTGAGCGTGCGCAAGGCGTTCCAGCGCTGGATCTCGAGCCCGATCCACGCGTCGGCGATGCGCTGGCGGATCAGCGGATCGCGCGCGCTCCCGTTCTGCTTGGCGATCCGGATGATCGCGTCGAGCTCGTTGCGGAACAGCATCTGCTGGCCGAGCGTCGAGACGCCGCGCTCGAACGCGAGCGTCGCCATCGCGACGCGCCAGCCCTCGCCCGGCACGCCCAACACATTCTCGCGCGCGGTGCGGGCGCCGTCGTAGAACACCTCGAAGAACTCGGCGTCGCCGGTGATCTGACGGATCGGGCGGATCGAGACTCCGGGCTGTTTCATCGGCACGAGCAGGTACGAGAGGCCGGCGTGTCGCTTCGACTCGGGATCGCTGCGCGCGATCACGAAGCAGAAGTCCGCCCACTCCGCCCACGACGTCCACACCTTCTGGCCGTCGATCACCCACTCGTCGCCGTCGAGCCGCGCGCGCGTCTGCACGTTCGCGAGATCGCTGCCGGCGTTCGGCTCGGAATAGCCCTGACACCAAATCGTTTCGCCGCGAGCGATGCCCGGTAAGAAGCGCGCCTTCTGCTCGGGCGTCCCGAACGCGATGCAGGTCGGGCCGAACAGCGTCTCGCCCATGTGGTTGATGCGTCCCGGCCCGCCGGCGCGCGCGTACTCCTCGTAGAAGACCACTTGTTGGGAGAGCGAGAGGCCGCGCCCGCCGTGCTCGCGCGGCCAGCCGACGCAGGTCCAGCCGCCGCTCGCGAGCTTCTTCTCCCACGCGCGCCGCTCTGCGATCAGCGCGCCCTCGTCGCCGGGGCCGCCGCGATCGCGCAGCGCCTCGAACTCACCGGTGAGCGCGCCTGCGAGCCACGCCGCGACCTCGCGACGGAAGGCTTCGTCCTCTGCGGAGAAGTGGATGTCCACGATTCGCTCGCTCTCGCTCACTGCCTGCCGCGCCGATTGCGATTTGCCAGACGGCGTGGCCCGGCGCCACATTACGATACGATCCGTCTCGCAGCCAGAAAAACCGAGCAACTCCCGCAACTTCCGAGAGTCGAGGGCGGCCGTGAACAGCAGCGATGAACGACGCCGCGGCGCAAAGCCGAAGGACGCGCGCAAAGCGGCGCGGCCCAACGACGCCCACCGAAAGGTGGACAGCGCCACGAACCCTCGGCCGCAAACGCCGCGAAGCGGCGCGCGCAGCGAGCCGCAGGCGAGCGAAGCCCAACAAGGCTGGGCCGCAATGACCATCCCGCGCACGCTCGAGCGCGCGGCGGCGCTCTGGCCGAACGCGTCGGCCATCGAGGATGGCGACGTGCGGCTCAGCTTCTCGCAGCTCGCCGCGCAGGTGGAGCGCGCTGCGCGCGGCCTGATCGCGGCCGGCGTCGCGAAGGGCGATCGCGTCGCGATCTGGGCGCCTAACAGCTCGGCCTGGGAGATCGCCGCGCTCGCCGCGCATAGCGCGGGCGCCGTGCTCGTCACGCTGAACACGCGCTTCAAGGCGCACGAAGCGGCCTACGTGCTCGCGAAGAGCGGCACGCGGCTCTTGCTCACGGTCGGCGACTTCCTCGGCATGAACTACGCCGAGGCGATCGCCGAGCAGGATCTCCCGCGGCTCGCGCGCGTCGTCACGCTCGCCGGGATTGCGAAGAACGCGACGAGCTGGAGCGAGCTGCTCGCCGGCGGCGATGCGGTGCCCGCAGCGGCGGCGCGCGAGCGCGCGGCGTCCGTAACACCCGACGACCTCAGCGACATCCTGTTCACGAGCGGCACGACAGGCTTTCCGAAGGGCGTGATGACCGCGCACGGGCAGAACCTGCGCGTGTTCGACGCGTGGAGCGCCGGCGTCGGACTGCGCGCGGGCGACCGCTACCTGATCATCAATCCCTACTTCCACAGCTTCGGATACAAGGCCGGCTGGCTGAGCTGCCTGATGCGCGGGGCGACCGCGCTGCCGCACGCGGTGTTCGACGTCGCGAAGGTGCTGGCGCGCTGCGAGCGCGAACGCATCACGGTGCTGCCCGGCCCGCCGACGCTCTACCAATCGATCCTCGCGCAGGAAGGTCGCGAGAAGTTCGAGCTCTCGAGCCTGCGTCTCGCGGTGACCGGCGCCGCCGCGGTTCCGGTCGAGCTCGTGAAGCGCATGAAGAGCGAGCTCGGCTTCGAGACCGTGATCACCGCGTACGGGCTCACCGAGAGCTGCGGGACGGTCTCGCTCTGCACGCCGGCCGACGACGCGGAGACGATCGCCACGACCTCCGGCAAACCACTGCCCGACACCGAAGTGAAGTGCGTGCGCGAGGACGGCTGCGAAGCGCCGCGCGGCGAGCCGGGCGAGCTGTGGGTGCGCGGATACAACGTGATGCGCGGCTACTTCGAGGATTCCGCGGAGAGCGCGAAGGCGGTCGACTCCGATGGCTGGCTGCACACCGGCGACGTCGCGGTGATGGACGCGCGCGGCTACCTGCGCATCACCGACCGCATCAAGGACATGTACATCTACGGCGGCTTCAATTGTTATCCCGCCGAGATCGAGAACCTGATCTACAAGCACCCCGGCGTCGCGCAGGTGGCCGTGATCGGCGTGCCGCACGAGCGCCAGGGCGAGATCGGGATGGCGTTCGTGGTGCCGAGGCCGAGCGCCGCGCTCGAGCCCGACGCGCTGATCCGCTGGTGCCGTGACAACATGGCGAACTACAAGGTGCCGGGATCGGTGCGCATCGTGAGCGCGCTGCCGCAGAACGCATCGGGCAAGGTGCTGAAGACGGAGCTGCGCAAGCTGGCAGCCGAGCGCGCCTGAGCGCAGCGCCGAGATGAGCTCGCTCGCGCACCTCACCGACCTCTGGCCGCTGCTCGAAGCGCGCGCGGCGGCGACGCCGGCGGCGCTGTTCGCGCAGGACGAGCGCGGGCGCGCGCTCTCGTTCGCGCAGCTGCGCGACGAGGCGCTGCGCTGCGCGGCGGGGCTCGCGGCGCTCGGCGTCGCGCGCGACGTGCGCGTCTCGTGGCAGCTGCCGACGCGGCTCGACGCGTACGTGCTGAGCGCGGCGCTCGCGCGGCTCGGCGCGCTGCAGAACCCGCTGCTGCCGATCCTGCGCGAGCGTGAGGTCGGCTTCATCGCGCGGCAGCTCGCGACCCAGCACCTGATCGTGCCGCGCGTGTTCCGCGGCTTCGATCACGAGGCGATGGCGCACGCGATCGCGAAGCAGGCGCCCGGCCTCGCGGTGCACTGCGTCGAAGATGGGCTCCCGAGCGGCGACCCGGCGGCGCTCCCGGCCGCACCGATTGTTACGGAGCCCGCTGCCGCGCCGGCGCGCTGGGTGCTCTACAGCTCGGGCACGACCGCCGATCCGAAGGGCGCGCGGCACACCGATCACTCGGTCGGCGCCGCCGGGCGCGCGATGAGCGAGGTGCTCGCGCTCGCGCCGACCGACCGCGCCGCGCTGCCGTTCCCAGTGACGCACGTGGGCGGAATCAATTGGCTGTTCGGGAGCCTGATGACCGGCTGCGCGCTCTTGCTCGTCGAGGTTTTCGACGCGAAGCGCACGCCGCTCTGGCTCGCCGAGCAGCACGCGACGCTGCTCGGCGCCGGCACGGTATTCCATCAGGCCTATCTCGCGGCGCAGCGCGAAGCGAGCCCGCGCCGCCTGTTCGCGGACGTGCGCGGGTTCCCGGGCGGCGGCGCGCCGAAGCCGCCGCAGCTGTTCTGGGATCTGCTGCGTGAAACCGGCGCGCCGATCGTCTCCGGCTACGGGCTCACGGAGCATCCGATCGCCGCGATGGCCACGGTGCGCGATCCGCATGAGAAGCTCGCCGCGACCGAGGGCCGCGCGACGCGCGGCACGCAGCTTCGCATCGTGAAGGCCGACGGCACGAACGCAGCGGCGGGAGAGGAAGGCGAGCTGCGCGTGCGCGGCCCGCATCTGTTCCGCGGCTACGTGGACGCCGCGCTCGATGCGCACGCGTTCGACGAGCTCGGCTACCTGAGAACCGGCGACCTCGGCGCGCTCGACGCGGACGGCTTCCTGACGATCACCGGGCGGCTCAAGGACATCATCATTCGCAAGGGCGAGAACATCTCCGCCAAGGAGATCGAGGATCATCTCCACGCGCATGCGAGCGTGCGCGAGGCCGCGGTGATCGGGCTCGCCGATCCGGAGCGCGGCGAACGCGTCTGCGCAGTGCTCGCGCTGCGCGATGGCGCCGCACCGCTCGCGGTCGCCGAGGTCGCCGCGTTCCTGCGCGCACGCGGGGTCGCCACCTACAAGCTGCCGGAGCAGGTCGAGCGGGTCGGCGAGCTGCCGCGCAATCCTTCCGGCAAGGTGCTGAAACGGGAGCTCCAAGCGCGATACGCTGGCTCCGCTCGCTGAACGTCCAAGGCACCGCCATGCTCGAGACTTCGTTCACGCGGCTGATCGGCTGCCGCCGCCCGATTCAGCTCGCGCCGATCGGCGGGGCGGATCTGGTCGCCGCGGTGTGCGACGCCGGTGGGCTCGGGATGGTCGATCAGCACTATCCGTCGCCTCCCGCTCTGGACGCGGGCCTCGACGCGCTCGCGGCGCGCACGCGCGGCGTGTTTGGCGTCAACTTCCTCATGCCGTTCCTGGACGAACGGTGCCTCGAAGTCGCCGCGCGCAAGGCGCGCGTGGTCGAGTTCTTCTACGCGAGCCCGGACGCGGCGCTCGTCGAGAAGGCGGGGGCGGCCGGTGCGCTCGTCGCCTGGCAGGTGGGGTCGCTCGCCGAGGCGCAGGCGGCAGAGGCGGCGGGGTGCGACTTCGTCGTCGTACAGGGCTGCGAATCCGGCGGACACGTGCGCGGCACGGTCGCCCTCTTACCGCTGCTCTCGCAGGCCGTGGAGCGGCTCCACGTGCCCGTCGTCGCCGCGGGCGGGATTGCAACGGCGCGCGACCTCGCCGCGGTGTTGGCCTGCGGCGCGAGCGCCGCCCGTCTCGGTACGCGCTTTCTGGCGTCGCACGAGGCGGACGCGCACCCGAGCTACGTGGCGGCGCTGCTCGCCGCGGGCGCAGAGGACACGACCTTGACCACCGCCTTCGGCGCGGACTGGCCCGACGCCCCGCACCGCGTGCTGCGCTCCGCGGTCGAGGCTGCCGAGCGCTGCACGGACGAGGGGGTCGGAGAGACCCGCATGCACGGCGAGCCGCTGCCGGTCGCGCGCTTTGCGTCGGCCTACCCGACACGCGACGCCACGGGCCGCGTCGATGCGATGTGCCTCTACGCGGGCGAATCGGTCGCGAACATCGAAACCGTGATGTCCGCCGGCGAAATCGTGCGCGAGCTGTGCGACGGGGCTGAGGCGCTCTTGCGATCCGGCGCGGCTCTCGTTCGCTGAGGCGCGGCTCGTCGGTTCACTGCGCTTCGCGTCGTCGCGATCGTGTCAGCCGCCCGCGACCCGGAGCTCGCGCTTCGCCTTCTTCTCCGCGGCGAGGCGCTCTTGCTCGGCGAGATACGCGGCGACGGTGGCGGTGAGGTCGACGTCGAAGATCTCCGTGTCGAATACGACGGCCTTCGGCGGAAAGCCGACGCGGTACTCCCGGCCGTCGCGCGTCCGCTCGAGGTGCCCGTAGTCGACGAGCCAGCGCCGCAGCGTCACGTGATCGCAGTCGAGCGCCGGGGCGATCTCGCGCTTCCAGCGCTTCAGCTGCGCGTTGATCTCGCGCTCCGAGTACGTGCGCTTCTCGTCGAGCTCCAGCGCGACGCTCTTCATCAGGATCTCGCGATCGCGCCGCGCGCGCGGGAAGCCGCGCGGGCCGCGATCGGCGCCGAGCCGCAGCAGGCGCTCGACGAATTCCTCGAGCGAGATCATCGGCGGCGGAACGTAGGCCGCGCGCGAAGTGGCGACATCACGGCTGGCTCGCGGCGCTCGCTTCGGCCTCGGGATAGCTGCCCGCGAACTCGTGGCCGTAGCCCCACCGGAAGTAGAGCGGCACCACCGGATGCCCGCCGACGCGGACGCCGAGCCACATCAGTCGTCCGTACAACGCACCGCGCCGCTCGGCGACGCACGCGCGCAGGCCCTCGTCGGCGGCCGCACGCGCGTCCGGCGCGCCGCCGCACCAATACGCGTAGTCGTGCGTCTGGCAGCAGTCGCGGTAGTCGCCGTCCGGCCACCACGAGCAGCCGTCGAAGCGGAACGGCAGCGTGGGTTTGCCGCCCGGGTACTCGCGCTCGGCGCACCAATCGGCAGCGGTGCGCTCGATCTGCTGCGCGGCGGCCGGATCGCGATCGTACGGCTCCGCGGTGTGGCGCGAGAGCGTCGTGCACGACGTGAGCGCGACGACGTACGAGAAGAGCAGCAGCGCCGGGACGAGGATCAGGAACCGTCTCATCCGCGCAGCATAATATCTTCCGACTGCGACCGGTGGAGAAACCACGATGCAGCTGCTCGATCACGTCTCGATCGCCGTGCGCGATCTCGCCGGCGCGAAGCCGTTCTACCGCGCCGTGCTGGGCGCACTCGCCGCGGCTGAGGTCTACGACGAGCCGCGCGCGATCGGCTTCGGGGAGCGCAGCGCCGGCGGCGACGACGCCCATTCTTATCTGAGCGTGTTCGAGTCGCCCCAGGCGCAGCCCGATCCGCGCCGGCACGTCTGCTTGCGCGCCGCGAGCCGCGCACAGGTGCGGGCTTTCTTCGAGGCCGGGCTGCGCGCCGGAGGCGCGAGCGACGGCGCTCCGGGCCTACGCCCGGACTACCACGCGAGCTACTACGCGGCGTTTCTACTCGATCCCGAGGGCAATCGCGTCGAAGCCGTGAGCCACCGACCGGCTGAGGATCCCTGAGCGCCGCGCGAGAGAGAAAATCCGCTGCATCTCGCGAGCGAGCAGAGTAAACAGAGCCGAGCGCCACGGTGCCCGACATGCAGACCGACAGCGAAACCCTGCAAGCTCAGGATCTCTCCGATGCCTGGCCGTTCCTCGATCTCGAGGAGCGGCTCGAGGGCTTTCGCTTGCTCGCGTCCGACGAGGCCGAGCGCTTCTTCGACGCACTCGACTCGCGCGAAGAGTGCGAGCTGCTGACCGCGTTCGAGGCACCCGAACGTCAGCGCTGGATGCGGCTACTCGCACCGGACGACGCCGCCGACGTCGTGCAGGCCGCTGCGCCCGGGCAGCGCGAATCGCTGCTCGGCGCGCTCGACGCGCTCGCGCGGCGCGAGGTCGGCGCGCTGCTCGCTTATGCGGAGGACGAGGCCGGCGGCCTGATGAGCCCGCGCTACGTGCGGCTGCGCCCCGAGATGACGGTCGACGAGGCGATCGCGTACCTGCGCCGCGCGGCGCGCGAGCGCGTCGAGACGATCTACTACATCTACGTGCTCGACGCCGAGAACCGCCTGTTGGGGGTCGCGTCGTTCCGCGATCTGTTCGCCGCGCCGCCTCACAGGCTGGTGCGCGAGGTGATGCGCACCAAGGTCGTGACCGTGCGCGATGACCTCGATCAGGAGGCGGTCGCGAACGTGATCGCCGAGAACAATCTGATGGCCGTGCCGGTCGTCAACGCGCAGGGTCAGCTGCAGGGCATCGTCACGATCGACGACGTCGTCGACGTGGTGCGCGAAGAGGCGACCGAAGACATCCAGAAGATCGGCGGCAGCGCAGCGCTCGACGCGCCCTATCTCGAGACGAGCATCCTCGGTCTGGTGAGGAAGCGTGCGACCTGGCTGACGGTGCTCTTCCTCGGGCAGTTCCTGACGACCTCCGCGATGAGCTTCTTCGAGGACGAGCTCGCGCGCGCGCTCGTGCTCTCGCTGTTCATTCCCCTCGTGATCTCGAGCGGCGGCAACTCGGGCTCGCAGGCCAGCACGCTCGTGATCCGCGCGATGGCGATGGAGGAAGTGCGGCTGCGCGACTGGTGGCGCGTGCTGCGCCGCGAGCTCGTGATCGGCTTGCTGCTGGGTCTCGTGCTCGCCGCGATCGGCTTCGGCTGGATCGTGCTCTTCCCGGGCGCAGAGAAGAACTTCGGCGAGCACTTCGTGCTGATCGGCCTGGCGGTCTCGCTCTCGCTGGTGTGGATCGTGATGTGGGGCGCGACCGCCGGCGCGATGCTGCCGTTCGCGCTGCGCCGCCTCGGCTTCGACCCCGCCAGCGCGAGCGCCCCGTTCGTCGCGACACTGGTCGACGTCACCGGCCTCGTGATCTACTTCAGCATCGCGACGCTGGTGCTCGGCGGGACGCTGTTGTGAAGGAGCGCGCGCGATGACGTCGGTCCGCTACCTCGTGCACGACGTCGGCGCCGCGGTCGCGTTCTACACGCAGCGCCTCGGCTTCACGCTGCAGCAGCAGTTCGGCCCCGCGCTGGCGATCGTGCGGCACGACGGCCTGACGCTCTGGCTCGCCGGCCCCGCCGCTTCTGCAGCGAGACCGATGCCCGACGGCCGCAAGCCCGAGCCGGGCGGCTGGAACCGCTTCGTGCTCCAGGTCGACGATCTCGCGCGGCTCGTCGCCGAGCTGCGCGCGGCGGGCGTCCCGTTCCGCAATGACATCGTGCGCGGCCCGGGCGGACAGCAAATTCTGTGCGAAGACCCGTCGGGCAACGTGGTCGAGCTGTTCCAGCCGAGCTCCGCCTAGCAGCACCCGCGCCGCTGCTCCGCCCGCTGCGCGAGCGCGGCGCGGACTGCGTGCGCGTCGTGCGCAAGGCGCCTCGCGCCGACGAAGCCGCGCAGAAAATCGCGCAGCGCGCGGGCCGCAGTGAGCAGCGCGGCGCTCACGACGCGGCTCCTGCGAGCGACGGTGCCGCCGCCGGCGCGCGCAGCGTGCGCAGCCAGACGCGCGCGGCGTCGAGCAGCACGATCCAGACGATCGCCATGAACACGCCCGTAATCACCGCGTCGAGCTGCGCGTTGAACATCACGATGCTCGTCTCGGCGATCTTCTCGGGCGCGATCGCACCGGCCGCGAGCTGGCCTTGCAGGAAGTCGGCCTGCGCGAGGAAGCCGATGCGGCGGTCGGGATTCCAAATCTTGTGCCAGCCCGCGGTCATCGTGACGGTGACGAGCCACGTGAGCGGCAGCGCGGTGCAGATCGCGTAGATCGGCCGCGCGCCCTTGATCAAGATCGTCGTGCCGAGCGTCAACGCGATCGACGCGAGCAGCTGATTCGCGATGCCGAACAGCGGCCAGAGCGTGTTGATGCCGCCGAGCGGATCGATCACGCCCTGAACCAGGAAGTAGCCCCAGCCGCCGACGATCAGCGCAGAGGCGACGACGTTGCCGCTGAGCGAGCTGGTGCGACCGAGCGTCTTCGAGAACTGCCCCAACAAGTCCTGCATCATGAAGCGGCCGACGCGCGTGCCGGCGTCGAGCGTGGTCAGGATGAAGAGCGCCTCGAACATGATCGCGAAGTGGTACCAGAGCGCCTTCAGCGCCTCGCCGCCGAGCGCGCTCGAGAAGATCTCCGCCATGCCGACCGCGAGGCTCGGCGCGCCGCCGGTGCGCGAGAGCAGCGTGGTCTCGCCGATCTGCTGCGTCAGCGTCGTCAGATGCAGCGGGTCGAGCGCGAAGCCCCAGCTCGAGATCACGCTCGCGGCGCTCTCGACCGTCGTGCCGATCACCGCAGGCGGCGAGTTGATCGCGAAGTAGATGCCCGGCTCCATCACCGCCGCGGACATCAGCGCCATGATGCCGACGAACGATTCCATCAGCATCGCGCCGTAGCCGACGAAGCGCGCGTGCGTCTCCTTGTCGAGCAGCTTCGGCGTCGTGCCGCTCGAGATCAGGCTGTGGAACCCCGACATCGCGCCGCACGCGATCGTGATGAAGCAGAACGGGAACAGCTTGCCCGAGAAGACGGGGCCGGTGCCGTCGATGAACTGCGTGAGCGCGGGCAGCTTCACGTCGGGCTGCACGATCAAGAGACCCGCCGCGAGCAGTGCGACCGTGCCGATCTTGATGAACGCCGACAGGTAGTCGCGCGGCGCCAGTAACAACCAGACTGGCAGCACGCTCGCGGTGAAGCCGTACGCGATGATCGCGAGCGCGATCGTCTGCTTCGGCAGATCGAACCACGGCCGCAGCGTCGCGCTCTCGCCGACCCACTGGCCCGCCACCACCGAGAACAGCACGAGCGCGAGGCCCCACGCGGTGGCTTCGAGCACGCGCCCGGGCCGGATGCGCACCATGTAGACGCCCATCGCGATCGCGATCGGGATCGTGGCTGCGACCGTCGAGGTGGCCCACGGGCTGCCGAACATCGCGTTCACGACGACGAGGCCGAGCACGCCGATCAGGATCAGCATGATCGCGAGCACGCCGACCAGCGCGGCGGCGCCGCCGATCGGGCCGATCTCCTCGCGAATCATCTGCCCTAACGACTTTCCGTCGCGCCGCAGCGAGCCGACCAGGATCGTGAAATCTTGCACCGCGCCGCCGATCACGACGCCGATCAGGATGTAGAGCGTGCCGGGCAGGTAGCCGAATTGCGCGGCGAGGATCGGCCCCACGAGCGGGCCCGGTCCGGCGATCGCCGCGAAATGGTGGCCGAACGCGACCCACTTGTTGGTGGGCACGTAGTCGCGTCCATCGGCGAGGCGATGCGCGGGCGTCGGGTTCGCGTCGTCGAGCGCGAACGCCTTCGCGGCGAGGAACGCGGAGTAGAAGCGATACCCGACCGCGTAGACACAGAGCGCCGCGACCAGGAACCAGGCGCTCGAGATCGTCTCGCCGCTCGCGCTCGCGATCACGCCGAGCGCGCCGGCGCCGAGCAGTGAGACGAAGATCCAGATCAGCGCGCGCATTCAGTCCCCCTGTCAGGAAGCGTCAGCATTCTGCGCGCGGGCTCCTGCGCGTGCCAGGCGGGCGACTAGGCTGCCGCGATGCACAAGAGTCGCCTCGCGGGCTTCATCATCGACTGCAAAGACGCCGATCCCGAGCGCGCCGCCGAATTCTGGAGCGCCGCGCTCGGGCTCGATCTGCTCGGCGCGGACGGTCCCGGCTATGTGCGTCTCGATGGCCGGCCGCACGGGCTCACGATCGAAACGCAGCGCGTCTCGCACGAGAGCCGCGTACACCTCGACGTCGAGAGCGACGACATCGAGGCCGAAGCCGCACGGCTCGAAGGCTTGGGCGCGCAGCGCGTCGCGAACGTGAAGGGTTGGATCGTGCTCGAGGCGCCGACTGGGCAGCGGTTCTGTGTGGTGCGGGCGAAGGAGCCGCTCGAAGGGAAGCCTGGGACGCGCGCGCATCCGTGAGGTTGCGAGGTTCACGCGCTCACGACGGCGCGTGCGAGGCGGGAGTCGCGACTGCCACCCACACCCACGCGCCGCGGCCGAGCAAGGGGCCGTTGATCGCGATGTGCCGGAGTGTTCATCTGCGGAGATCGAGCGCCATCGCGACCCGGCGCTCGCGCGCGAGCCCATGCGCGATCTCTTCTTCGTAGATCTCGCGCAGCGGCGCCGGGATCCCAGGCTCCTCGAACGCGACGAAGCCGAGCCGCGCGTACCACGGCTGATTCCACGGCGGCGCGCGGAAAGTCGTCAGCGTGATGCGCTCGGCGCCGTGCGCTTTCGCGTGCGCGCGCACCGTGTCGATCAGCGCGCGCCCGATGCCGCGCTGCTGGTGCGCAGGCAGCACGTCGATCTCGTCCAGATGCAGATCGCGCCCGAGCCACAGCGCGATCGCGAAGCCGAGCGCGGCGCCGCCGGCGTCGAGCGCGCACCACAGCAAGTCCTCTCGCAATGCCTCCGCGAGCTGCTCATCCGAGGTGAGCATCGCGCCGCGCAGCGCGTGCGGAAGCTCCGCAATCGGGAACGCCTCCTCGGCTGCGCGCTCGACCGCGCGGATCGCGTCGAAGTGCTCCGGTCCTGCGCGCGCAATGCGGTAGCGAGGCGCGCTCATTCGCGCTCGAACAGCCAGCGCGTCGCGGTCTCGGTGAACTCTCCGGTCGCCTCGCTGAAGCCGAACACGACGCGCGGATCCACGCGAAACACTGGCGAGTCCGGTGGGTAGCCCTCGCCGTACTTCGCGGCGTAGAGCTTCGCGATCTCGCGCGGCGCCTTGCTCGCCGGGATGCGCTTGGCCGTGCCCTCGACGATCACCGCGCCTTTGCCGCGCTCGGTGCCGACGCTGCACTCGCGCCGTGCCGCGAGGTTGCGCGCCTTGCGACTCTTCGCGCCGGAGCTGAACCAGAGCGCGCCCGCGTGCCAAACGGCCCAGATCGGCATCGCGTGCGGCCGGCCGTCCGGCCGCGCGGTGGCGACCCAGTAGTTATGGCCGCCGCGAAGAATTCTCTCCGCCCAGCTCCACGGCCGCAGCGCGGCGCCATCTTCAGCGATCCCGTAGCCCGGCATGTGCGGGCGCGTCGCGCGAATTCGCCGCGGCATCGGCGCAGCCTATCACGGCGCATGAAGGCCTCGTGAAGCGCGGCTAGGCGGCACCGCGTCGGCGTGAGAGGTTGCCGACAAGCGATGCGAAGGGAGAAACGATGTGGGCCCGAATCGCGCTCACGCTGCTCGCGCTCGCTCCGGCGCTCTCACACGCACAGGAGCTCACGCCCGCAGCGCTCGCGCCGGCCGCGTCGCTCGCGCGCGATCTCTCGGTCTGGGGGATGTTCCGCGACGCCGGGCTCGCGCCGAAAGCGGTGATGGTGCTGCTCGCGCTGTGCTCGGTCTGGAACGGCGCGATCTTCGTCGAGAAGGCGCTGCGCCTGCGCGCGGCGAATCGGCGTGCGGACCGGTTCCTCGCGGCGTTCCGCGCGGCCGGCTCGCTGGACGAGCTCGCGCCCGACGCTGCCGGCAGCGGGTGCGCGCTCGCCGCGCTGCACCGCGCGGGCGCGCTCGAGCTGCGCGCCTCGCGCGAGGCCGGCGCCGCGCTCGCCGGCGAGGCGCGCGATCGCCTGCGCGAGCGCATCGATGCCGCCCAACAACTCGTGCACGCGGAGGCCGCGCACGCGCTCGGCGGCGGCATGAGCGCGCTCGCGACGATCGGCGCGACGGCGCCGTTCGTCGGCCTGTTCGGAACGGTCTGGGGGATCATGACGTCGTTCATCGGCATCGCGCAGACGCAGACGACGAACCTCGCGGTCGTAGCGCCCGGCATTGCCGAGGCGCTGCTCGCGACCGCGATCGGCCTGTTCGCCGCGATCCCCGCCGTCGTGCTCTACAACAAGTTCAGCCGCGACATCGCCGCGTTCCACAGCCGCCTCGCGAGCTTCCGCAGCGAGTTCGCGCTCGCGCTCGCGCGCCAGCTCGACCGCGGAGGAATCTGACTGCAAGCGCCGCTGCGGCGCGCGCAGCGAGGCAAAGCCCAGCGGAGATCGAACCGTGGCTTCCGCACGTGGGATCGCTCGAAAGACCGCGCACCACAAGGGGGACTCGACATGGCCGCGAAGCTCGCCGCGCCCGGCGCGGAAGGCGCATTCCCGGCAAACAGCGAGATGAACGTCACGCCGTTCGTCGACGTGATGCTCGTGCTGCTGATCATCTTCATGATCGCGGCGCCGCTCTCGACCGTGACGGTTCCGGTCGAGCTGCCGCCGGCGACGACGAAGCCCGCCGAAGTGAGCCCGCCGCGCGATCCGATCTTCGTCAGCGTCGAGAAAAGCGGCGCGCTGTTCGTGATGGACGCCGAGATCACGCTCGCGGAGCTGCCGGCGCGGCTGCGCGAGCGCACTGCCGGGGACCCGAACGAGCGCATCTACCTGCGCGCTGATCAGAGCCTGCCCTATCGCCGCGTGATGCAGGTGATGAACGTGATGCAGGACGCCGGCTTCTTCCGCGTCGGCCTCGTCGCCGAGGAAACCGAGGCAGGGAGCTGAGCGTGCGCGTCCCTAACACGCACACTACGCACTTCTGCCGCGTGCTTCCTTCGCGCGCGCTGTCGTTCGGAGTGCACGCGCTCGGGGTCGCATGGATCTATCAGGCCCACCTCGCGCCGCCTCCGCCACTCCCGCCGACCCACGAGGTCGAGCTCGTCGCGGCGATCTACCTCCCGCCGCCTCCGCCTCCGCCGCCGCCGCCGCCCACGCAAGCTCCGGAGTCGCCGCCCGTGACGCGCAATCGCATTCAGCCGCGGCCGACCGCGACGCCGCCACCCGAGGCCGCGCAGACCGAGGCGCTCCCCGTTCCCCCCGCACCTCCGGGTCCGGCCGACGCGCCGATCGGCGCGACGGTCGCGACCGAGACGCACGTGCGCGCCGCGCGCCCGGTACACCGCCCCGAGCCGAAGTACCCCTCGCGAGCGAGGCGCCTCGGCCGCGAGGGCTACGTAACCGTCCGCTTCACGATCCTGGCGAGCGGCGCGATCGCGAACATCGAGATCCTCGAAGCCGACCCCCGAGGCTTCTTCGAAGCCGCCGCCACCGCCGCGCTCGCGCGCTGGCGCTACGCGCCCTGCGAATGGAACGGCGTCAAGGTCGACCAACCCGGCGTAACAACCAAGCTGCGCTTCGAGCTGAAGTCTTAGTCGAACCAAGTCGACCGAGCGCGCACGGGTGCCTCCCTTCCCAAGCTGGCGGCGCAGAGCAAGGAGCCGTGCCGGGAGGCGTCACGAAACGAAGCCCATCCCCCTCACCCGCAAGCCCGCTCTCCGCGCTGCGCCTCCGCGCCCGAACGATCTTCGACCACGTACCCGATTCCCTTCACGGTGTGGATCAGCCGCACTGCGAAGGGTCGGTCGACCTTGTTGCGAAGATTGTTCACGTGCACGTCGATCGCGTTCGAATACGAGTCGAACCCCTCCCCCCACACGCGCTCGATGATCATCGAGCGCGAGACGACGCTGCCCTCGTGCCGCATCAGGTACGCGAGCAGGTCGAACTCGCGCGGCGTGAGAGCGATCGACTTGCCGCCGCGCTTCACCTGATGCGCCGAGATGTCGACCGAGAGATCCGCGACCTGCATTCGATTCGCGAGCGGCCGCTCGCGCCGGCGCACGAGCGCGCGGATGCGCGCGAGCAGCTCGGCGAGCGCGAACGGCTTCGCGAGATAGTCGTCCGCGCCGAGCTCGAGGCCGCGCACGCGGCTCGCGACCTCGCCGAGCGCGGTGAGGCACAACACCGGAGTCGATACGCCCGCCGAGCGGATGCGACGGATCAGCTCGAAGCCGTCGAGGCCGGGCAACTTCACGTCGAGCACGAGCACGTCGTAGGCGCGCGCGGTGGCGCGCTCGAGTCCGAGCCTGCCGTCGGGCGCGGTCTCCACCGTGAGGCCGGCCTCGCCCAGGAAGCGCGCGATCAGCTCGCGCGCCTCGGCGTCATCTTCGACGTAGAGGACTCTCATGGAATCTCCCGCGCAGACCCTGATGAGTACGCCGGCGCGGCCGCTCGGGCGCGCGCACCTCTCCGATCAGCGGCAGCACGACGTGGAAGCGGCTGCCGCGCCCCGGCTCGCTGTCGACTTCGAGCGCGCCGTCGTGCGCGCGTGCGATCTCGCGGGCGAGCGGAAGGCCGAGCCCGAAGCCGCCGCGCGCGGCCGGTGCGCTGCCGCGCGCGAAGCGCTCGAACAGCTGCGGGAGATCCTCGGGCGCGATGCCGGGCCCGCTGTCCGCGACGGTGACGCGCACCCGACCCGCCTCGACGCGCGCGAGCACCTCGACGCGGTCGCCCGCGCGCGAGTACTTGAGCGCGTTGTCGAGCAGGTTCGAGAACAGCCGCTCGAGCCAGCTCGGATCGCCGCGCACGACCGCGTCGGGCAGCGGCTCGACGAGCGCGAGCGCGATCTCGCGCGCCTCGGCGAGCGGCGCGAAGAACTCGAGCTGCGTCCGTAACAGCTTCGCGATCTCGACCGGCTGGGTGTGCGTCGGATCGAGGCCCGACTCGGTCTGCGCGAGCCGCAAGAGCCCGTTGACCGCGGCGGCGAGCGCATCCGTCTCGGCGCGCAGCTCGAGCAGCGTCTCGCGATAGGACTCTGCATCGCGCGGCTGCGCGAGCGCCGCGTCGAGCTTGCTGCCGATGCGGTGCAGCGGCGTGCGCATCTCGTGCGCTGCGTTCGCGTTGAAGCGCCGCATCTGCTCGACGCCCGCGCGGATACGGCCGAGCATCGCGTTCAGCGTCACCGCGAGCCGATCCAGCTCGTCGCCGGAGCCCGTGGTCGGGATCGTCTCGTGCAGATTCGCGCCGCCGAGCTGGTCGGCGATGCGCGTGATCTCGTCGACGCTCGCGAGGCTGCGTCGCGCGAGCGCGAGGCCGGTGACGCCGCACAAGAGCAACATCAGCGGCAGCGCGCCGAGCATCAAGTTGCGCAGCGCCGCGAGGCCCGCGATCCAGTGACGCGTCGAGACGGCGACCTGCACGAAGCCGGCCGGCGCCGCAGCGGAGGCGACGAAGTAGCGGCCCGAGCGGCCGATCTCGCCACTCGTCACTTCGAGCGGCACGCGCCCGTGCGCGACTTCTTGCGGCAGCACGGTCTGCACGCCGCGCAGCGAGCCGGCCTCGTGCCGCAAGCGGCCGTCGAAAGCCAGCAGGCGGATGCCGAGGCCCAGCTCGGCGTCGGATTGCTCGACGCGGCGCGCGATGTGCTCCGCGCACCACTGTTCGTACTCGGCGGCGGTGCCGACCTTCGCTTGTGCCGTGAGCACGTCGAGCAGCTCGCTCGCCTGCGTACGCGCGAGCAGCTCGGCGGCGCGGTCGGAGCGCTGGCTCGCGACGGCGTGCACCAGCAGCGCGAACACGGCGAGCGTCGCAGCCATCGCGACCGTGTATCGCAGCGCCCAGCGAGCCCCGACCGAGAGATTCCACCGCATCCGCAGGCCCCGAACTGCGGCCAGCCTACCACCGGACCTCCAGCGCGAGCGCTCGCATGTCGAGAGCCGCTCGCGCCTTCATCTTGGCTTCACAGGGCAGGAGCACGGCTCCGAGGACTCCGCCTCGCTGCGCGCTTCGCTTGCCGGGACCGACTCGGGATGCGCGATCACCGCACGTCGAGGGCCCAGCGCACGCGGAGGCCACTGTTCGACTCCGCTCG